>Ga0208694_1000182_pt1 | contig 98696 bp, 110 predicted proteins | sample AD_UKC078_MetaG_FD_184442 | JGI IMG/M metagenome (GOLD analysis project Ga0208694, IMG submission 184442) | Active sludge microbial communities of municipal wastewater-treating anaerobic digesters from USA - AD_UKC078_MetaG (SPAdes) (version 2) | ecosystem: Engineered > Bioreactor > Anaerobic >...
AAAGGTCGCTTCGACAAGCTCAGCGACCGAGTATGTCGCATTATTCACGCAGGTTATGTTTTCAATATTCAGACACATGCATTGTGTCTATACACCCAAATCACACACACCATCACGTTCAACGCATCATTAATTGTTTTTTTGTCATGTACTAAGGTCTCATTTACAAAAAATTGGTAAGGTGGCTCAGAAGTGTCCAAATGCAAGGTGCTGAGCTTGTCGAAGTATAGCAGTTGGGCGCTTATGAGACGCCGCCCACTTTTACCTTTTAACTTTTTACTGTACCCAGAAGTATTCAAGTAGTTCGTTAACGTCTTCAACCGTTAAGTTTGATTTAAAGTCGAAGACTTTGTCAATGGCTTGACGCATTTCTGCCGGAGATATCCAACCATCGTTGTTAGTATCAACTTGTTTGAATTTTTCTGGCATTTTGTCGTATTTCTTTCTTGTTTTTTGATGCATAGATTCGTGATAGTAAGTTGTAAGCTCCTTTCTATCAACTGCTTTTGGGTCGAAAAGTATGGCTATCAAATGGTGTGTTGTAAATCTAACACCTGTTGGACCTACGCCAATAGCGTCGGCGGGAGTATTGGGTTGTTCGTCCATATAGTCGGGCACACCATCGTCGTCACTGTCAATTGGGCAACCGCGATAGTCAACTACAACGCCGGCTTTTGTTCCAGGACACTCATCATTAAAGTCATCTACGCCGTCTCCATCTTCATCCTCGCCGTCTGTAACAATAAATTTAAGGTTTTTAAACTGTTCAACAGCAGCAATTTCACTTGCGGGACTAAATAAATCTAATCTTAATGAAACGTATGAATAATTTAATATATCATTTTTTATCAATCCGTCAGTTCCTTCGGTGTCGTCAATGTAGTCGCTGAACGCAATCTTTAAAGAGTTTGCAACACGTAAAGTTAGCCTGTCGGTGATTGTTATATTTAATCCTAAATCGACAGGAATTGTAAAGGTCATTAATGAGTAATCTTTATTCGTTGGGTTAACTTCTCTTAGATTGGTTTCATATGTGTAGTCTCGGGTTATTATATTGTTGTTTAAATTTCGGATTGTTCCATCTGAGGTGTAAAAATATGGATTTCCATTTTTATCTTCCATATCCCCGCGTGGTTTGAATTGCATTGTCTCTATTCCTAAAGAGATAAATGGATGAATAGGTCTTTTTCTTTTGAATATGTGATTAAAGTTGTATGTTCCCGAGACGCCACCAATAAATATCTCTGTTTCAAAATTTTTATTTAATGATATATCTTCAAGTGAGCGTCTTTCTCCTGATGTTTTTCCAAACAACGCATACAGGTCAACGTCAAAGTATCGTCCAAGAGATCTTGAAATACTAACACTTGTACCCCATTTTCCATTCAAGGGCGATTCGTAATTGTTTCTGATATCACCATAAAATGTGAGAATTCCTTGTCCTAAACCAAAAATAGGTTTAAAGGCAGAGCTAAAAAGGTCTGTTGAGGCATCATCATCTTCCGATAAAAGTACTGCTTCATAGTCTTCGTCTATTTGTTGTGCAAACGACTGTTGAGTACTTGTAAATATGAAAAATAAAAGTATAATGAGGAAATTTGTACGCATCTGTATCAATTCTTAACTATTTGAACCATTTTTGATTAGCTATCATAAGCGCTTCTTGAACTGTTATGCGGTTACCGCTTGAATAAGCACAAACAAATGCATCGGAGATAGGAGTAGTGTTCCAGATTTTTACTCTATAGTCTCGTGCATCTTTATATATTTTAAAGTTTCCTATTGTGTATTTGTGCCATCCTTCATGCAATTCAACATGTACGGTCTCTTGTATATTAAATTTTTTAAAATAGTCTTTTTTAACAAGCTTGTGTCCAGCAGCTATTTGTACTTTATATGTAATGCCTTGTTCTGCTCCGGGAGTTGATGTTATTTCGGGTCTTTTCATCTCTCCGACAATATCTTTTGAGTCATCTATTGATAGATAGCTTCCAGTTTCCTTGACTTTTTCTGCCAGTTCGGCATATTTGGCTCTCTCTTCTGGTGTTAAAGTCTCTTCAAATGTTTTCGAGTCTTTTTCCATCTCTTTCAGTTTGTCGGTTGTTGCCAAGCCAGAAATCCCTGTAAAGTTATCATTGTCTGCTAATACGTCAACTTTTTTCTGTTGGCTCTCCTGTTCTAACTCGGCAAATTGCTCTTCTTTAGAGAGTTCGTGCATTTCTAAGAGCTCAGCTTCAAACACGTTTAAATCTATATTTCTTTCGGCTATATTAATAGTTTGAGTTCTATCATCTTGTGAGTATGAGAATGTTCCATTGATAATAAAAGCTTGATTTGGATAATCCTCTGTCTGAATTAATTTATATGATACAATAAACATTTTATCGCTCTCTTCTTTAGGCAGTTCCATCCATAAAAACTTTAAAATTCTGCCACTAACTTGGAAGATAGAACCTTTAGTTTTCAGCGCTACTGCACGGTATCCTCTTGGAAGTTGTTCTTCAATTTTTCCAAAGCTCGATAATGAACTTTTACTAACTAACAGGTTTACAATAATCTCATTATCTTCGTTCATGTAGGGTTTTTGTCGAATGCAATCAATGGGTTTTAGGGTAATCTCTTTGTATTTGTATCGTTTTGAAGCCAAAAGATCTGTAACTCCTTCAACTTGAGTTACTTGGATTTTATGTGGCGCTATTGTTTTTTCTTGAATTTGATTATTGTCGATATAACGGAACGAACCTGAAATCATCAAGTCGCCGGATATTGGCGGCGCGACATCAAAAACAAGTATTACTTTCAAAACTTCGTCATACGGTAGGTTGTACCAGTGTATTATAGCTTTTTGGTCGTCAAATGAAAATTGACCGCCACTTGTTTCTCGTGAGGTTACTTTAAAGCCATTTGGAACATCTAAAGTTAGTCGAGCATAACGATCAAGATCGCCCTTGTCGATTGATATTTCAACTGTAAATTGAGTTCCTGAATTTACTTTACTTGGAAAACTGTGTTTTATATCAACTCCGCCGAAAATATGAGTCAAAAACAACAATATTCCTGTATTTATTAACACTATTAGCGACTTAAACATAATCAATTTGTTAAACGTTTACGCATTGTTAATGCTGATGCCAATTTCAAAGGATAAAGATATTAAAAAAAAAATCACATAACAAAGATTTTGAGCGCAATATATGTTTTTTTTTAATAATGGCTCAAAAATAATGGTCAATGTCACTATATTAGTTGCATAAGTAAGTTAAAATTTGCAATTTATAGATTTTACTATTCTATCAATGATATATAAAACTGCTTCCAAATAAAAACTCTCTTAGGATACTTGTCGGTGGTACCTCTTTTATTGGTATCGGTTCAAGATATGAGAAAAATTTCAGTAAACGGGTAGCTTCAGAATACTCTTCGCTTTGAGGAGATACTTCACGCAGAATTGGTTCGGCGTACTGCTTAAACACTCCTAATTCAAATAGCAATGCAGAGTTAGACATAACATCTGCCTCTTCTTGATATGGAAAGATATATTTTTCTTCCCCTCGTCTAACGCTGGGCCAACGCCTTATAGTTTCTTCTGCAGAATAGCCTCGATATCTATAGTCACGTACTATTCTTCGTATCAGTCTGTTGTCAGTTGTTGGAATGCGGTTATGTTCGTCCATGCAGAGTGAAGTAAGAGCAGAGACATAAATTTTAAACTTCTCTTTATCAGATATCTGCTTTGTTAATCTTGGATTTAAACCGTGAATTCCTTCAATAAGTAAAACCGAGTTTTTTGACATTTGTAAAAAATCTCCACAGAAACTTCTTTGTCCTGTTTCGAACGAAAATCGGGGGATTTCTACTTTTTCTCCATTTAGTAGTTGTAAAAGCTGTTTGTTAAAAAGTTCTAAATCAATTGCTTCGATGTTTTCAAAGTCATAATCTCCGTTTTCGTCTAATGGTGTGTCTTGTCTGTTAACGAAATAGTTGTCTAAAGATATTACTTGTGGAAAAATTCCCAGTACTTTTAGCTGAACCTCTAAGCGTTTAGCAGTAGTTGTTTTGCCCGATGATGATGGTCCGCTAATTAGTATAATGCGTGGCATTGGATTGCGTTCCGAGATTAAGTCGGCAATTTTTGCTAACTTCTTCTCTTGTAGCGCTTCCGATACTTTAATGAGGTCGGTTAGTTTCCCGTTTTTAGCAGCTTCGTTTAATAATCCTACAGTACTAACACCAATAATTTCGTTCCACTCTTTGTGTTCTTGAAAGATTTCAAACATCTTATCTTGTAAAATCATAGGCGCTACTTCTTCGGGATTTGACGTTGTTGGAAATCGTAGCAACATGCCATCGTAGTATTTGTACAAATCAAAAGTTTTAACATACTTGGTCGATGGGGCTAAAAATCCATAGAAATAGTCGGCATGATCTTCTAACCAGTAAACGCTAGAGTACATGTGTTTTCTACCTTTAAGAAGTTTTGCCTTATTGATGCTTCCATTTTTTTCAAACAGCTCAACAGCTTCTTCGGTCAGTATCTCCTTTCGAATAAAGGGAATATCAGCATCAATAATTTTATACATTTCAGTTTTTATTTCTGCTATTTCTGATGTTGAAAGCTTTTTTTTATCTCCTTCAAATTCACAGTAATACCCATTTGAGATGGAGTGTTCGATACGAAGTTTCCTCTCAGGATAGATGTTTTTTACCGCTTTTATTAAGATAAAACTTAAAGAGCGGATATATATTCGCATTCCATCGGGGTGTGTTATATCGAAAAATTTTATTGTTTTAGGTCTGTAAATTGCGTAATTAAGCTCTTCGACTTTATTGTTTACCATGCAGCCAATGACAGGATATTTCAGATCTAATTTTAAATCATCACATATCTCCATCAGCGTAGCGCCAAATGGATATTTTTGTCTCGTATTGTTATTTTGAATTATAATTTCAATTAGTTTTTGCATAATTTATTGTATTTCAGTTAGTTGTTGTTTTAAAATTAGACAAGCTACTATCGCCCAAGAATGAACTACGATTATCAATAACTATGGTTATTCTTATCTCATGTTCCCAATAATTTATAAACCATGCTTTGTAATCATTGGGATTTAACTTATTGATAATGTGTTCTTTAATTGTTATCAACACCTCTCCGCCGTAGCTCTGTTCATAGTCAACACCAACAATGTTTTCGTGTAGCTCTTCGGATAGGGGAATAAGTAGTTCGGTATTATTAATGCCTTTGATTGTCGGGCGTATTGTGTATGAAATGTGGTCAATTGTTCTGTATGATAATCCGCAAGAACATACAGCATTTTTGTTGGGTATTACTTCTATACCTGTGTTGTAGCGTATAAGAGATGGTTTCTTTGTGTGCAATGGTGTTACAATTAATTGACCACGTCCATTGGTTACAGCAACACCGTTTGAATTGACTATTTCGTGATATGCCACAGGTTCAAACAGATGATAGTGTTTATATCGACAGGTAGCAATTATAGAGCCATATTGTGGGTCAGTTATCAATCGAACTAGTGGGACGCTAAATGTCTCTTTTAATAGATTAAGCGCTCCGACAGTAAAATCGTGATTAAATGCAATAATTAATTTGGGTGTTGGCGCCTGACATTTACTATAGCGTATGTAAAAAGCGAGTTGCGCAAGTATGGCGGGGCGTGCGGCTAGGACATAATTGTTGCGTTTATTTAACCGTCTGATTAATTCTCCAAAATCTTGTGGATAATTCAGAATTCTGCTACTTTTTGTGAAACCACTATCTTTAATTCTATTTTTGTTTGGTGTTATCCATATTACTTTGCAGTTGTCACAACGATGCCATGCCAAAATACGCCTAAGCGCTGCTGACATCGCAGATTTACGATATTTTAATGCATTGTCTTTTTCGTCTGAATAAATGTTTTGCGTTATAGGAATCGCTTCTATCTCTTCTAAACCTCTGAATTTATACCACTTAATATTAAGAGCTTTGAGAGCCGATATTAAAACCCTGTTGTTTTTAGCTTTTTTTTGAAGTAGATACTTAAGTTGTTGATTCAAAAAACTATAGATTTCAGGTCTAAGCAGTTTTTCTATTTTTTTAAATTTGATGTTCAGACTTTTATGTTGAAAAAATAAAGCCATAAAAATAGTTGGTTTAACTACCAAAATTACATTCTCTGCAAAAATAGCGTTTTGAATTGTTTTAGCTCCATTTTTAAATCACAAAAAACATATTTCAGTTTAGTTGTTTTTGAATATGTGAAAACACAAAACATTAGAGCGTTAACAATGTCTTTATTTACAATCGCTTATTTAATAAGTTGATTTTAGATTTAGATTTTTCAGATTATCAAAAGCGCGCTATTTGACTTTAAAATTTTCAGGATATTCTTTAAAAAATCCTGTTTTTTGTTGATATGCATCTGATAGTAAAACCAAATCAGATTCATTATGCCAATTGGCAATAATAGTAAAGCTTGTGGGAAGATTATTTTCGTTGAAACCATTTGGTACTAATATTGCCGGATGTCCGGTTAAATTGGTCATTAACAACTGACTACCGCCAAAAGATGTGGTTACTATAACATCAACCCTCTTGAAAATTTCTGCGAAGGCGTCAATCAAGTTTTGGCGTATTCTTTGGGCTTGTATATATTCAACGGCAGGAATAAATCGTGCCATTCTAAAAGCGTTGGGCCACGCTCTTGCGTGTTGCTGAACCATCAAGTCGTCTTTGTTTGAAAGCGTTATGTCGCTGAACGCAGCTGCGGCTTCTGCATCTAAAATTATTGATAATGCGTCGGCGGGAATATCCTTTGGTAATTCGACAGGAATAAGTTCTATTCCTAATGAAATCAGGTCATTGAGCGCTATGCTGTCGTTTTTTTTGTTGTGATAACTCTCTTCAAATAGCTCTTTAAAATAGCCTACGCGAAGGGTTTTGATATCTTTTTGAGCATCGTAATTGAATACTATGTTATGTGATGCTGGGTCTTTGCTATCGAAGCCATTAATAGCTTCAAGCACAATTGCACAATCTTTTGCCGAACGGCAGATAGGTCCAAGTTTGTCCATGCTCCATGACAGAGTCATAGCTCCGTAGCGACTAACACGCCCAAACGTTGGACGTAATCCTGTTACCCCGCAAACTGTTGACGGGGAGATAATTGAACCCCACGTTTCCGAGCCGATTGAAAATGCAACAAGTCCCGCTGCGGTTGCACTTGCTGAGCCTGCCGACGAGCCACTTGAGCCTTGCTCTGTATTCCATGGGTTTCGCGTTTTTCCGCCAAACCATACATCGCCCATTGCAAATTCGCCCAAAGAGAGCTTTGCGACTAATATTGCACCTGCATTGTCTAACTTTTCAATTACAGTTGCGGTGTTTTTAGCTATTTGGTCTTTGTAAATCGGTGAACCCCAAGTAACAGGATAGCCCTCTAAAGCCAACATATCTTTTACTCCGTAGGGAATGCCGTGTAATATTCCTTTGTACTTTCCGTTTGCAATCTCTTTATCGGCTATGGCTGCCTGTTGTAGAGCATGTTCTTCTAATAGTGTTACAACACATTTTAGCTCTTTGTCGTATCTTTTTATCCTGTCTAAATAGATTTTAGTCAGTTCGGTAGCTGTTATTTTGCGCTCTTTTATCAGTGACGATAGCTCTGAAACGGTGTAGAAACAGAGCTCCTCGCGAATTTCGGGCAGTGTTATATCTTTAGGTATATTATAATTGTTGGTTTTTTGTTGCACCTCTTGCATATAACCAAACGGAATAGGGTTAAATATAGCGGTGGGAGCGAGGGAGTTAGGAATTTCGTATGAGTGAATTTTCTCGTACATCTGTTTTGCTTCGGTTAATCCCGAAATCATTGAATCGCGTTCGCTTTCAGTAAAATTGAGGTTGAACAAACTTTCAGCCATCTCAATTTTATGATTAAAACTGTTGGAGTCTCTCCATTGAAAAATGTTTATTGTTAGGGAAAGAATCAGTATTATCGCTAAAATTGCCAATAAAAGGTTTTTTGTTCTCATGGTGATTAGATTTTTGAATTTCTGGCAATATAGCAATAATAGTTAAAAGTTGAAAACAATTAGTAGTTGAGGTGCAAGGTGCAAGGAAAAAGTAGAAAGTTTATAAAGTTTCTACTTTAACCATTACATAAGGTTGGCATATTCATTTCAGAATAAAATCCCGAAGGGATGACACGATTATAGATATAATAAAGGAAAACGATTAATTAACCCCGAAGGGGTGAAATATCATTTATGACAGACACTATACAACTTGACATATGAAGTATCTTTAGGGTTTGGGGTTAAAAATCCGAAATCAGAAATCCGAAATCAGAAATCTTTCCTCTTCCTTTGTCACCCCTTCGGGGTTTAATAAACCTTTGGTTTTTACTGTGCTATAATAATTTCATCCCTTCGGGATTATTGTATTAACAAAACAAATACCAATACTTAGAAGATTTATTTTCAGCAACTTGCCCAAAGACAAATTTCACTTTTTTATTAAAAATCAGTAAATTAAGCATCTTGCGAAAGTCGAGTTAATCTTCCTTAACTTCTTAATGGTTTAGTTATTAAATAGTTAAAAATACAGATCACGCTTTCCTGCCTTAATTTGCTCCAACCTGTCGGTAATTTCCGCCAAGTTTTTTTGCTCTTTAAGTTCGGTTGCTAATGTTTTTTCAATCAGTTGCCAGCCCTTTTCGTAGGTCTCTTTTGGTGCGTAGTCTTCTAAATATTCGGCGAGAGTCATAAGAGCGTTTGGAGTACAAAAGCGTTTTATAAAACCGGGTACAGAAAATTCCATAAAGTGCTCTCCTGTACGGTTTAACCGATAACATGCTGTGCAAAACGATGGAATATTATCTTTTTCTATAAGTTCGTCAATAATTTCGTTTAACGAACGGTTGTCGTTAATAGTAAACTGTTCACGATTAAGGTTTTGTGCTTCGTTTTTGCTTTCGTGATAGCTTCCAAGTTCCAGTTTTGTTCCACCATCAATTTGAGATACTCCAAATTCAAGAACCTCGTCACGTACAGCGGCACTCTCTCTGGCGGTTAAAATAAGACCTGTATAAGGAACAGCAAGACGAAGTATAGCGATTATTCGTGCTAAATCCTCGTCAGAAACCATATACTCAGGTTTTACTTTCATTGAGCTTGCATTTTTAATTCGTGGAAACGAAATAGTGTGTGGTCCTACGTTATAGCACGCTTCTAAGTGGTTTGTATGCCGAACTAAGCTCATAACCTCGAACCGCCAATCGTACAAACCAAACAACGCACCTATTCCAACATCGTCAATACCAGCTTCTTGTGCTCTATCTAATCCTGTAAGGCGATATTCGTAATTTGCCTTTTTGCCTCCCAAGTGATACCATTTGTACGCTTCGGGGTGGTAGGTCTCTTGAAAAACCTGATATGTTCCTATACCAGCCTCTTTTACAGTTCTGTAACCCTCTATTTCTAAGGGCGCTGCGTTGATATTTACTCTGCGTATTTCGCCGTTGCCTTTTTTTACTCCGTAAACCAATTGTACTGTATGTGCAATATATTCGGCATCATATTTAGGATGTTCGCCATAAACTAAAATTAATCGTTTTTGACCGTTATCTTCAAGAGCCTCAACTTCTTTGACTATCTCTTCGTCAGTTAGAGTAACGCGTTTCTGTTTATTGTTGGCAGTTCTAAATCCGCAGTAGGAACAGTTGTTAGTGCAGTGATTACCAATATATAATGGTGCAAAAAGTACAATTCTATTGCCGTAAATAGTTTTTTTGATTGTACGTGCTCCATCTTTTATTGCTGCTATTGACTCTGGATCATCGGCGGCTATCAGTGTAGCTACCTCTTCGAGGTTTAAGCGTTTTTTTGCTAACGATTTTTTTATTATTTCATCAACTTTTTCGCGTGTAGGGCGGGCTGAGTTGATGTATTCCCATATTTCATCAGCATCGATAAATGGTTTCATTGGTTCGTCGGGAATTCTGTATTTTTCTGGTGTGAATCTCATGTTGTGTTATTTATTGTGTTAAGATAATGTAATTCAATGTCTTATGCCGTTGTGCGTAAGGTTCAAGCGGTTTGGATTTTTAAAAGGTTGTATGAAACGAAAATGTCTTGTAATCAGCTACTTACTCGTTATGTTTGTGTATTAGTCTCTGTGTCGAGCGATTTCAATGTGGCTGACTTTATTTGTAAGCCTTGCAAACGCCCGATTTGACCGGTAAGTGCTCCGATTTCGTCTGTGCTTCCCTCGAAAATAAGTGTGATTACGCTGATTCCCTTGCTTGGCAAAGGAACTCCTTGTCTTCCGATAATGATGTTAGAGTGTCGCGAGATAATCTCGTTTAGTTGTGTAGCAGATGATCTGTCCTTAATAAGGATTATGGCTGCGCCTATTCTCTTTTCCATTAGAAACCTCCTTTGGATTAGTATTTTGTTATTTAATTTCCTTCGGTTACAGAAAAGTACCGTTAACCTCAGAGTCTGTTTTTAATAATTCCTCAATTTTATTGGGATTAAAAAAACTTTCAATATTTGTTCTAACTTTGCAAAATCTGTACCAACTAATATTAGTTGGAGTAGTAAATTAACAATCTAAATCAATTTTTGTTGAAACTGACTTTTGGACATAAAAATGGGATTATCGGAACACTTCTGTTTCATGTTATTTTGTTATCTGTTGCGTTGACATCTGAAATGAAACAAAATCCTCCTGTCACATTTCATGTTTTGGTTGATGATGATATGCTTGATGAAACTCCTGAAGAGGAGATTGAACGCTTAAAAGAGGAACTTTCACGGGAGTTGGACGAACTTTATGAACAATTAGGTGGGGAAGAGATTAGAAATATTGCGATAAACAGAGATTATGAAGAGCTGAAAGCTGCAGAATATAAGGCGACAAAGTACAAACCAACAATGACCGATGAGGAGTACGAACGCGAGATTGTCCGAAATGCCTTGAACCAAGAGGAGTTTGAAAAATATGTCGAGAATAAGCCTGTTTTTGAAGAAGAAGTGTATGTGCCTGAAAAGAGAGAAAAGAAAGAAAAAGAAAAAGAGAAACCTCAAAAAACGGCATACAGAGGACCTGCAACGGTTGTCTATTATTTGGCTGGCAGAACGTCAATTTACCTTGATATTCCAGTTTATACTTGCGAGGGAGCTGCCAAAGTTACTGTTAATATAGAAGTTGCTCCTGATGGTAGCGTAGTAAAAGCTGTTGTCGATCAAAGTAACTCTATTTTTGCTACTGAATGTTATACTAAAGCAGCAACCGAAAGCGCTAAAAGTGCTTTTTTCTCAGCAGCAAGTAATTCAAAAGGAAATCAAAGTGGAAGTATTGTTTATCACTTTGTTGCGCAGTGAGGGAAATTAGAAGTTAGAAATTAGAAATTAGAAATCAGAAATTAGAAGGCGATGCACTGAGCTTGTCGAAGTGTGCAAGGAGCAAGGTAAAAGGCGGTGCGCTAGGGTACGGTCACTGAGTTTATATTTCGATGGTTGCTGAGCTGGTCGAAGCACAAGCTCAATAACTGTCGAAGTGACCGTCATAGGAGGTATGAGGTGGCTTCGATAAACTCAGCCACCGGGAATGTCACAAAGCAAAGTGTTTTGGATTTCTAATTTTAAAAAAGCATAATTTTACGAGTAATACCTTTACCTTTTTTACCATGAACAGCAACCATAATAATTTGTGGCATATTTAGCTGTGGAATAGGGATAACAAGTGAAAGAGGGAGTCCGGGTGATGTTTCTTTAACAACGCTTTGTAGGGTGCGCCCAAGCGAATCGTAAACATCTATATAAATCGTTCTATCTGTGGCACTTATAATATCAATGTTTAGCGTGTTTGACGATTTATCGTAAAACAGTTTGTTTATTGTAATTGAGTTGTCTTCTGGAGGAGATATGTTTTGGAGTTTATAAAAAGCATTGTAAAAATCGGGCAGTCCGTAACCTATATAGTTGTTGGGAGAATCAGAGTTTATGGCGGTCTCTTTTAGTGCTTGCTTGATTTGTAGAGGCGACTTATCGTTGTAATACTGTAATAAACAGGCAACTCCACCTGCAAAAATAGGAGCAGAGTATGATGTTCCTGTACTTTCGTAAAATCCTTCTGATATGGTTGAAGGTACCCAAACATTTTTCCCACGTGACATAAAGTCGGGTTTATAGACGTGAAACGACATTCCAATTGAGCTCCCAGACCAACGAACTCCATCTGAGTCGGTTGCTCCGATTGTGAAAATATCGGGGTTATCTGCGGGAAAATTTAAGTATCGCCATTGGGTATCGCCGTCATTTCCAGCGCTTGAAACAACCACCATTCCTTTGCTTGCAGCAATTCCAGCGGCTTTTGAGCATATTGCCACGTTGCCGGTAAGGTCGTTAATTGTGTAGTTATCGGCTTGATTGTCAAAAAGATTGTATCCTAATGATGAGTTTAATATATCGGCTCCTAAGCTGTCGGCATATTCGGCACCTGCAAGCCAGTTAAACTCCTCTAAACGAGATTCATACGCAGCATTTTCTGTGCGAATTAAAATATAATTAGCCTCCGGAGCCGAGCCTCGATAAGTGTCGGGAATTACTCCCGCAAGCAAAGCCAGTACAGCCGTTCCGTGATTGTGGTGGCTATAAACGGTACTGCTTTTCGCTGCGAAATCGCGAGTTGCTATTATCTGTTCTCTGTTTCTTAGCGAATCGAAGAGTGGCAGGGTGTTTACACTACGATAACCTGCATCTAAAACTGCAATTAAAACGCCTTTGCCGGTCAGTCCCATTTTGTGGAGCTTTGAGATACCAATCTCGTTAAGTTGTTGTGCTGTCAGATTGTCATTGCGTGTGGAAACCTTACCTTCGTAAAAGCTTGATGAATAGCTGTTTCTGTTTTTCTGTTTTATTGTTATCAAAGAGTAATTTTTAATCCAATTTTGAGAAATATGTTTCTTGTATCTTGCTTTTGGTCTTACTACGGCGCAGTTGAGCCAACGTGAGGTGTATAGTAGTTCCTCTGCAATATTTAGTTTGAAAAGTGAGTCGATATAGTTCTGATTTACAGGCAAATCGGCGCTGTCGATTGGAATTGAAAAGCGAGTGCGGCGGTCGATAGCACGTTCAGTAAGAAATTCGGCAGGATTTTCTAAGCTGTATGTGGTTTGGTTTTTTGAGTCAAAATATACAACTAAATAAGAATCAGTGTTTTGTGAAAAACCTTTGTAAAAGAGGGAGAAAACTATAAACAAAAATATTGTTCTGTACATTGTAAGTTGTTGTTATTTAGCCTTTTGTGGTTCAAACATTTTTCTTTGCATTTCGAAAATTGTCCCCATCTCAATTCGTTGACGAATGGGAATAGTAAAATCTAAATTTGGATTGTTTGATATTATATCAACCTTTTCAGAGTAAATCAGTCCGTAGCCAGCTGCCCAAATCTCTTGATTGGCTTTCAAGTGTATTAGTGAGCTGTCGTAACTGTGAACTACTTTAAATGTAGAGTCGTAAAATCTGCTATCTATTGTGGAAGGTGTGTGTGCCGTTATAATTTTTGAAAATTCGTTGCTGTCTGATGTTATACAATATATTTGTGAGTTCCATGAAGCACCGTTTTTAATTGGTAATAAGGACTTTACTACTCTACAGTTATTCCAGTTTTCGATATACGAACCTACGGGGGATGATAGTTCTCTAACCAATCTTCCAATAGGTGTTTTTACGCTATCTCCTTTTAGCAGAGTGTAATGACCGACAGTTGTGTCGCCCGAATTAAAAAGTGAGTCGGTAACTATGCTCAAAGTGTAAACAGTTGTATCATAGATGTCTAACGGTGCGTCAATTGTGATCTCTTTTACCTCAAAGTATTGTACCTGATTGTTGTAAAAGGGGAAATACGAGCTGTGATTTGGCGGATTGGGCTGTTCGGTTTTGTTATTGCAAGCCGTTATTGCAATAGTGATGAAAATCAGTAAATTAAATATATGTCTCATGGTCTTACACTTTGTTTTTTTTGATAATTCCTCCGCCAACCACATCATTACCTTCGTAGAAAACTGCTGATTGTCCGGGTGTTAGTGCGCTTACAGGTTTTTTGAATATTATTTCGGCGTAATCGCCTTTGTCAAATATAGTTGCGCTCTGGGGAGTGCTTCTATAACGAATTTTTACAGTAACATCAACTCCTTCTGGCGGAATTGTTGTGTATTTCATTAAGTTAATGTCTGTTACGATTGCGCTTGTAACTTCAAGCTCTTCGCGTTTGCCTAATGTTATTGTGTTTGTAGTTGCGTCAATATCAGTCACATAGTAAGGCTCTCCGAGGGCTACGTTTAAGCCTTTTCGTTGCCCTATGGTGTAAAATGGGTATCCTTGATGTTTGCCGACAACTTTACCGTTTGCAAGTACAAAATTGCCTAGTCCGATATTTGCAATCTTTTCGGGAGCCATTTCGGTTAAAAAACGGCGATAGTCATTGTCAGGGATAAAGCAAATTTCCTGACTTTCAGGCTTTTGGCTGAGCTCTACTAAGCCGTTTGTTTCGGCAATTCTTCTTATTTCAGACTTTTGGTAGTTCCCGATTGGAAACGTGGTGCGCGCAAGTGCTTCTTGTGTCAACTTCCAAAGAAAATATGTCTGATCCTTTGTTTTGTCAGCTCCTACCGACAGATAGTATCGACCATTTTCGTTTTTTATTTGTGCGTAGTGCCCCGTGGCGATTTTTTCGCACCCGAGTTTGTCGGCAATTTTAAGCAGTTGCCCCCATTTAATTGTCGAATTGCACATTACACAGGGGTTTGGAGTGTTGCCTGTAAGGTATTCAGTTACGAAATCTTTTATTATGGTCTGCTTGAACTCCTCGCGGAAGTCAACAACAGTGTGGCTAATTCCAAGTTTTTCGCTCAAACGCTTTGCTTCCATAATAGAATTATCTGTGTAACAATCTGTTAGCTCGGACGTAGAGCTTTCTGGTATTGAATCGAATGTGCGATATGTAACTCCGTAAACATCAAATCCCTGCTCTTTCAAAAGCATGCCACATACAGAACTGTCAAGTCCGCCACTCATGGCTAAAAGTACCTTTTTCATTTTCAATGTGTTGAGATTTGATGTAACTATAAGTTAAACATTACCTTCCTAAAGGCTTTCTTAAAAAATCTAACGGATCTTCAAACTGATTGATATCAGGAAATGTGCCTTTTAATTGTTCAATCTCCTCGAGTTCTTTCGATTTTTGTAGCTCAATTGCGGGATCGGTGCAACGTCCATTTTCGTATGGAATAGTGCTTGTTACTTTTCCCGATTCGCTGTAATTTATCTCTACTCCATTGCGTAAATCGTTTTTGTAGGGAATTACCGATTCAATTCTTCCGCTTGGGTAGTATAGCTTCATTGTGTCGCACATCGAGCCATCGCAATAAGTTGCACGCATTCTAATTCTGCCGTCTGAGTAGTATTTTTCGTACAAACCGTGTCTTTTCCCATCTTTATATGGGATTATTTCGTGTAGATTCCCGGATGGATAGTAAAATGTTTTGCTGATACCGTGTAAAATACCATTATTATACTCCTCTTGTGCGATTTGCATTCCGTTATCGAGATAGAAAATCCAAATACTGTCTTTGTTTTGGTCGCAATATCGTCCTCTGCCAATCATGCGTTCGGCAGTGTTGTACATTTTTACACTGCTGTATTTACTGTCATCGTAGAAATATGCTTCTGAGAAGAGTTTTCCACTTTCGTAGTAACGGGTAAACTTTCCAATGGGCTTATTATTTTTAAAATATCCTATATATGCGATTTGTCCGTTAGGGTGTTTTACTTCCCATGGTCCCTGTTTCATTCCGTTGATATCGGTGTAATTTTTTATTTCATCGCCCGTTTGTCCAACGTTTTGACCGAATGAGTTTAAAACAAGTGTTATCCCAAAGATTGGTATCAATATCTTTTTAATCATAGGTGAAGTTCGGTTTTAAATTTATATCTGTTAAAATAACAAAAATACAAAACTTACGCAATCAGCAGTAAACAATTACGAATTACGAATGAATTGAACACAGATAACACAGATTAAACAGATTTACACGGATAAAAATTTGTGAAAAATCCGTACAATCCGTGTTCTAATAACTTTATAAACTTTCAACTTTTAACTTTTAACTTCAATTGCTAATTGCCCAAGTTTTTCCAACAACGCAAAATTATGTTTATATCGTTTGTAATTCTATAATCTTTTGCATATAAGCGGTTTAGTTTGTCGATAGATTTTTCAGATAGTTCCTGCTTTCTTATCATTGCGGGGTTTAATATTCCGTTTCTAATAGGTGGGAGTGAGGCTCTTGTTTCTGGAATATAGCCAACCCACGTTTTTTTACCAAACAGCACACTAAAAGCGTTTGAAATAATTTTTGATTTGTTTTTATATGAATAAAAAAGTAGGGGATAGGTAATAAGGATAAAGAGCGCAAGAGAGACATCAATAGTTCGTTTAAACCTTAGGTTGGTAGGTTTAGCAATACTGTTTAATTTAACGTTATATAGCTCATCTTCAGTTTGTATTGAGCTGCTTCCGACTACGGCAATGCCGTCTGGCGATAGTATCTTGAATTTAACTCCCGAAAGTTCTGTCAGCATCATTGAGTCAATAATTTCCGATGCGCTTAATGTTGATGAACAAAACACGATTTCGTCAACATTGTATAATCGTGATATTTCGGGCATATCTGACAGTGAACCAAGTTTTTCGGCATCGTCTCTGTCGTTATTAACTCTACCAATAATTGTGAAGACTTCGGGTGAATTGCTTATTGTTTGACGTGTTTTTTCAGCCTCTTCGGCGCTTCCTGCAATTAAAACATTGAGATTTTTAGATATAATTTTACTGTATCCTTTTATGCCAATTGTTCCGTAAAACAGTCGCAACAGTGGCAAAACAGTTGATGCAAAGATTGTTGAGAAGAGAATCATTGCTCGTGAAAAACGTAACTCTTCGTTTAACAGACTGTAAAACAATAATATAGAACCCGAACCAATTAAAATGCCTCTTAAATATGCTATATTTTTGTAAGGTTTATCGTAACCTCCTGAGTATAATACAGATACAAGAAAAATAAGAATGTATATAGGAACAGCAAATGTAATATACGAGGGAGGATAACTGCCTGCTGCTCCGAATTTAAAGATTTCCCAAAATGGTAAGACAAAATAGAAGAACAACCATAGCAAAATGCCATCTATAACGGGGATTGTAATTGATGTAATTACTCTTTTTAAAATTGCTAAAAAAGCGCGAAAATATATAGCAAATTTAACGCATATAGAAAATATTCCAATTAGGCGATTTTGGAAATGTTTTTTGAAAAATATCTCCATTGCGTTGTAAAACACCATCACGTAGTTTACACTGCTTTTTTTTGTGCTTTCCCCTTTGTAGTGAACAATTGTTGTGTGTGGGAAATAGTAATTTTTGTAGCCTCCAAGTTGTAGTCTGTACGAGAGGTCAATATCTTCGCCATACATGAAAAACGTTTCATCCAAAAGTCCAACCTTATCTAATGCCGATTTCCGCAATAACATAAATGCTCCAGAGAGGACATCTACTTCGTGCGTTTCGTTTGGGTCTAAATAGCTTAAATGATATTTCCCAAAAGTTTTTGATTTTGGGAAGAGTGCGCTAAGACCGAATATTTTGTAAAATGCAGTCATAGGTTTTGGTAATCCACGTTTTGATTCAGGAAGAAAATTCCCGTTGCCGTCAATCATTTTTACGCCAAGACCACCGGCTTCAGGTGTTGATTCCATGAAGTTTACGGTTTTTTTAAAAGTATCTTCCTGTACAATGGTATCAGGATTTAATAACAGAACATATTTACCTTTAGACTTCTTGATAGCAAGGTTGTTAGCCTTAGAAAATCCCAAATTTTCTTTGTTCTCTATTAGTATTACCTCTGGAAACAGATTGCGAACCATTTCGCAACTGTTATCATACGAATTGTTATCTACAACAAATATCTCACAATTAATATCTTGAGACGCTTTTCTGACCGAATGGAGACATTGCTCGAGAAAATACCTCACATTGTAATTTACTATAATAACCGAAAGTATAGTGTTGTCCATTTGGGGTTTTTAATATAATAGAAATGCAAAAGTATAAAAAATATGCATTGCATTTGTAAAATTTGCATTAAGCAGTATCATTATGGACTAAAATCAGTTTGGATGCAGAGTTTGTTTTATTGAGATTAATGTCCCGTTTCTGTTTTAAATACAACCTCAGAAATTTTTTGTCCATTGCAGTAATAGAGGGTTTCAGAATCTGATTGTATTTTTATATATTCTCGGGCTTCTCTGCCGTCGTTAATTACAATTCTAACAACTTTTTTCCCATTCCATTCGTGAAACTCCTGCGATAAACCTGTATCATATACTTTTGCCAAATTGGCAATAAAATCTTTGGTTCTGCTCTCTGGAGAGAATGAGAATTGTTTAAATAGTTCCTTTTTTCTATTTATTTTATCAATCTGAATTTTAACATATTGATCTGATTGGTTGATAGTTAATGCTTTGTTGTAATATTGCTCAGCTCTATCGTAATCAGAGTTTTGAAAATATCTGTCGCCACTTTCAATTAGCCTTCTGTATTGTTCACTATTGCTTCGATCGATAGATATATTTAACTGTGTGCCTAGAAACTTTATTTGTTTAAAAACGTACTCGTCATTAGGGTTTAACTTAGATGCTAATTCGTAGTGATACAAAGAGTTAATATAGTCTCGATTACTTATATATTTATCGGCAAGAGAGACATGATGATTGTAAAGTAATTTTTTATACATCGAATTGTCAAACCTGCTATTTAAAGTGTCTGCCAAGTTGGCTTTATACCATGCGTAGTTGTTTTCCGGATAAACAGAAGCTGATTCGGAATAGAATACCGATGCCTTTAAAAAATCATGCTCACGCATACAAGAGTCGCCAAGTTGTTGTAAATCAACAAAGGCTTTATATTTATCACTCTTTTTTAATAATTGCATTTCAATAGAGTTTATTTGCTCTACAGGATATTGATTATAGGGATCATATACTCGTGCCAATAAATAATAGTCAATTGCTTTTACTAGTTTACCACTCTTTTTTTCATTTTCTGCGTGAGTTATATATTTGTTGTACATTGTACTACGCTCTTTTTTTACATATAATACAAGATTATTGCTTAAATTTTTTATTTTTCCTGAATAGTTGTAATCAAAATCAAATTCGCCAAAATTTGAAAAGTAGTAAATCTTTGCAACAGGTAGCTGGAAAACAGAAAAGTCTGTTTCAGGAATTTCAGGAAATATCTCCATATTAAACCAATAGGTCCACTCTCTCTCTTCATTTTCACGAACATTGGTGTCTATTGTTAATCTTTTAGTAACATAGCCGTAGGCAGCAAATATTAATTGATATTCCCGATTTAACTCTAATTCAAAATTAAAACGCCCTGCTAAGTCGGTTTCTGCAACCATCAATAACGAACCATAAGAGTATAGTTGTACCATGCTACCCGATATAGGTTTCCATCCATCACGCAAAAATCCGCTAATTCGCAAGCCTCCACTTTGAGCTGATACAGAGCCAAATAGATTGATAAAAATTATTAGTAAAAGTATTTTAGAAAAGTTTCTCATTTATCAATTTTAAATCTATTGTCTTACAATGGGCTAATTGCAATAATTGTACCTAATATCAATATAACCATTCTATTTATTGCAATTATATACAATTTTTATCAAAATTTGTGTTTACGTATATGTTACAACAGCATTTACCATTGTGAAATTTTTAATAGTGATTTAGCCCCCTAAATTGTTACAATTCATGTTTAATATATATGTGTTTGAATATTAACAATATAGTAAAGTTTATCGATTTATTAAAATAATTTGTTAATATCACTGCCGGCGTATTTTAAATAATTTACTGGCAATCAAAAATTCCCATACCGTGAATTTATTACGTCAAAAGTGCCTATCTTTGTACACAGTTGCGTAAGAAACTGACATGCTCACGTGTTTAATATTTATAAAAAAACTATTAGCGCATTAACGATTACAAAAATAAGAATAAAATAATTTGAAAATGAAGATATTTCCTGTAAAAACAGAATGTTTTATGATTGATGGAGGGGCAATGTTTGGCGTTGTTCCTAAAGCCATTTGGAAGAAACGTTATCCGTGTGATGAAAATAACTTGTGTAATAATGCTATAAGAAATCTTTTAGTTGTTAGTGGCGACAGACGAATTTTAATTGATACTGGTATCGGAACCAGAATGCCAGAAAGTTTTCTTAAATATCAATATATCAATGGTAATGATACGTTGTTAGGCAGTTTAAAAAAACATGGTTATACACCCGAAGATATTACCGATGTGATTTTCACTCATTTACATTGGGACCACAGTGGTGGTGCACTAATTGACGATAAAAACGGCAATCCAAAACCACAATTTCCAAACGCCAAAATGTGGGTTTCGCGACAACAGTGGGAGTGGGCAAATACATCTAATTTAAGAGAAGAGGCTGCATATCCTGAACATTTGATTAAACCGTTAAATACGTTTGGAAAGCTTAATTTTATTGAGGAAGATACGGAGCTTTATCCAGGCGTCGAATTGCGTTTACATAACGGACATACAATAGGTTTACTTATCCCTGTCATTAAAGCCAATAAAGCAACTGTAGTGTATGCAGGCGATTTAATTCCTTCAACAGCAAACATTCCACCGATATATCTTTCGGCTTACGATATTTATCCAATGGATGCAATTGACGAAAAAGTAAAGATTCTAAAGGAGATTACAGAAAACAATTATGTTGTTATATTTCAGCACGATATAAATATTGAGGCGGCGACTATTGAAGATACCCCTAAAGGATACAAAGTTAAAGAGACCTTAAAAATCGAGGATTTAAACTAATTTATTAAGAGTTACCGTGTCAACTATTGAGATAAAAAATAGACGAGCGTCATTTGAATATGAGTTTATTGAAACTTTTATTGCAGGATTAGTTTTAAAGGGAACTGAGATTAAATCAATTAGACAAGGCAAAGCAAACTTAACCGACTCATATTGCGTTTTCCACAATAGTGAACTTTATGCAAAAGGGGTTCATATTGCTGAATATGAAAAGGCTGCACACTTCAATCATGATCCACGTTCCGAACGTAAACTTTTATTGAATAAGAAAGAGCTTAAAAGGCTCGAACGAAGAGTAAAAGAGCGAGGTTTTACTATTATACCTGTATCCTTATTTATTGATGAACATGGCTGGGCAAAACTAAAAATAGCGCTTGCACGAGGTAAAAAAGTTTATGATAAACGCGAGTCAATTAAAGAGAAGGAGATGAAGCGCGGCAATGAGCGTTTCAGAAGAGGACTAATAAGTTAAAAACAATTAAAGATTATCAATTAACAACTGTTTTGTCCCACTTTTTTTACTATTATAATTTTGCCCATCAGAGAGGTTTTTTTAATTTCGCAAAGGCATAAAAGAATATGCCAAATTAAATATTAATCATAATAATTATAGATGTAATGAATACAATTAAAAATTTCCTATTTCCCATGCTAATAATGGGAGCGTTCTTTCTCTTCGCAACCAGTTGCAAGGAGGAAAAAATAGAGTTACCCACATTATCAACTGAGGCAGTAATTGATATTACAGATAACACTGCAAAAAGCGGTGGCGACATTACCTCAGATGGAGGTGCAGCTATAACAGCACGAGGAGTGTGTTGGGGCACAAACCAACCCCCAGCGCTATCAGACAACAAAACCTCAGATGGAACAGGAACGGGTAAATTTTCCAGCGTTTTAAGTGATTTGTCGCCCAATACCACTTATTATGTACGGGCTTACGCAACAAATAGCAAGGGAACAGGTTATGGCACTGTCGTCTCTTTTACTACACGAGAAAATTTAAACCTACCTAAATTATCAACAACAACAGTTACTGATATTACGGAGACTACTGCAAAAAGTGGAGGGAACATTACATCAGACGGTGGAACACCTGTAACGGAACGTGGAGTTTGTTGGGCAGCAAACAATATCCCAACAATATCAGACAACAAAACCGTTGATGGAACGGGGATTGGTGAATTTTCAAGCATATTGAGTGATTTGTCCTCTAATACCGCATATTATGTAAGAGCCTATGCAACAAACAGTGAAGGAACAGGTTATGGCAATATTATCTCTTTTATCACACTACAAGGGGAAAATATGGGAAGTTTCACTGATTCCCGTGATGGTAATGTATATAAATTCATAACTATAGGTAATCAGGTTTGGATGACAGAAAACTTAAAATATTTGCCAAATGTGGTAGGACCCAAAACGGGTTCAGATAGCGTACCTTATTGTTACGTTTACGGCTATGATGGCGCTGATGTTACCGCAGCCAAAGCAATAGATAGTTATAAAACCTATGGTGTTTTATATAATTGGGTAGCAGTCGTTAACGGCGCAGCAAGTAGCGATGCAAATCCAAGCGGAGTGCAAGGTATATGCCCTAAAGGCTGGCATTTACCCAGCGATGCCGAGTGGAAACAGCTTGAAATGTATCTTGGAATGACAGAAGAACAGGCAAATTCTACTGGATTTCGGGGTACCGATGAAGGAGGAAAACTTAAAGCTGCTGGTATCATGGCACACTGGACATACCCAAATACAGGCGCTACTAACGAATCAGGTTTTACTGCCTTGCCGGGAGGCTACCGTAAGCTTAATGGAAGTTTCGACCAAATAGGATATTATGGTAACTGGTGGAGCGCTACGGAGAGTGATGAGACTAATGCATGGTACCGTAGCATGTCCTACAATGGAAGCGATGTAGGTAGATACATCTACGCTAAGCAGTTTGGTTTTTCTGTCCGCTGTTTAAGGAATTAATATCTTGAGTTAAAAGTTTATAAAGCGGTACACTGAGCGCAGCCGAAGTGTTAAAAGTTTATAAAGTTGAACGAAAATTATTCAATTCAATTTCGTGTCAACATAAAACATTTTTGTAGCTTTGCACAAAAATTAAAAAATTCGATAATGACAAAAAAAGCCGAAATACATACCGAAAAGGGAGTGATGGTAGTTGAGTTTTTCGATGCTGATGCCCCAAATACAGTAGCGAATTTTTGTAAGCTTGCTGAAAGTGGATTTTATGATGGATTGCGTTTCCATAGGGTAATACCCGATTTTGTAATACAAGGAGGTTGCCCAAACAGTCGAGAAAAAGGAAATCCACGTGCAGGGACAGGCGGACCCGGTTATAAAATAGATTGCGAATTAAGTGGCGGAAATCAATATCACGATCGAGGAGTACTTAGCATGGCGCATGCAGGAAGAAACACAGGAGGTTCGCAGTTTTTTATATGTCATAATCGAAAAAATACGGCTCATTTGGACGGACAACACACTGTATTTGGAAAGGTTGTCGAGGGTTTAGATGTTATTGACCAAATACGCAAAGATGATTTGATTAATAAAATTGTTATTCTTTAGACATAAACTAAAGACTTGTATATAAGAACTTTGATACAAATATTGTACGTTGTTTATATGCAAGTTTTGTTTGATTATAAACTTTAATAAATAAAAACAGATGAAATTCACAAAAATTATTGCACTTGCAATTGGCGCAACGCTAATTGTATCTTGCCAACAAAAAGGCAATGTGGTAAAAACTGCCGCGCTTAAAACAGTTGAAGATAGCGTTAGTTATGCTATTGGTATGCAACAAGGACAACAGCTTTTGGGCGGAATGAAACAGCTTGAAATAGACACACTGTTAAACAAAGAGGTTATTGTTCAAGCCTTTATTAATGCCTTAAATGAAGCTCCTGCTCAAATCGAAGAAATGCAAGGACGCATGTTAGTTCAAAACTATGTTCAGAGTAGTATGGCTGCTCAGCAACAGAAACAAGAAGCAAAAGCATTAGAAGATAATGCTGATGTTAAAAAAGCAGGCGAAGAGTTTTTAGCAGAAAATGCCAAGAAAAGTGGCGTTACCGTTACTCCATCAGGACTTCAATATGAGATTTTGAAAGAGGGTAAAGGTCCAAAACCCACCGCTAACAATGTTGTTAAAGTTCACTATCACGGAACTTTAATTGACGGAACTGTTTTTGACAGTTCTGTTGAACGTGGTGAGCCAACTGAGTTCGGCGTTACACAAGTAATACAAGGCTGGGTCGAGGCTCTTCAACTTATGCCAGTTGGTTCAAAATGGAAACTGTATATACCACAAGAACTTGCATACGGAGGTCGTGCTATGGGTGAAACAATCAAACCATATTCGGCGCTTATATTCGAAGTTGAACTTTTAGCAATTGTTAAATAATAACAACTTGTTAATTTACAACAAACAACAAAAGAGAGCTAATTATAAAACTCTCTTTTGTTGTTTTTAGGCTATTAATTTTAAATGAATATCCGCATGAATACCTTACTTAATTAATAACCACATAGTCACATAGTTTTTTTATGTAAGGAAAAATAGCTACACAATAATTATAGTAGCATAGCTACTATTACTATGTGTAAAACAAGTTTTCTATGTAACACTTGTATTGATATATCCTTTACAACCATAACTCCGCTAATTTAGGTGGTTGATTTTAATATTATATTTTGATGTTAAGACTATTACATATAAAAAAACAGACCACTTAAGTAGATTGTCTATTCTTTTCGATAACAAGCTCACAACAAGATATATACAAGCAATAGACGGGCAATTTGACAGAGTTAGGGTTTCAATTAACTATATTTTCTATGTATCTATGTGGTATTGAAAAAGATTTTTCTGTTCTATAAATAAGTAAATATACGGTTATTCATTAATTTTAATTAATCATTAAACCTTTTGTTTCTAAATTTGTCAAACGACTGTTCAATTTAATTAGAATGAAGCGTCCATTAAACAATAAAAACCTGAAGCAAAATATTTTCAAAGTACCTCATGGTTATTTTGAAACACTTGCCGACAAAACTTTCGCAAATGTTGGTATTGAAGTAAATTCAGACGTTACAAAAAAACCTACAAAGAGATATATTTTAACAGCATGGTCGAGCGTTGCTGCAGCCGCGATTGTTGTAGCGTTTGTATTATGGTATATTGCCAGTGAGATAAATGCAATAAATATTGAAGAAAAATACTATACAGCAGTCGATAATTCAATTTTAGGTTTTTCAACCAATACTTTAACATCATTTATTGATTTTGAAAACGATGAACCATCAAACGGTTTAACAACTTATATGATTGATGATATAAGTACCGTAGAATTAATTGATTATAGTGCAGATAATTACTAAACTAAATAGTCTATGAGCAAATCAAAAGTTTTTATATCAATTATTGCAGTTCTTTTTGCAATGTCGTGCGCTAATAATCAGCCAGTTGATGAAACTGAAAATGATATTAGTTGTCCTGCAAAACATGAAGAACGCGAAAAGTTTATTGAAGCCGAAAGAGTAGCTTTCTTAACTCGTGAGCTTGAGCTTTCCGCCGATGAGGCAAAAGTGTTTTGGCCCGTGTTTTATTCATACACAACGCAAAGAAACACTCTTTGGAAAACACAACGACAACTCTATTTAAAAACTCGGTCAGATAGCGCACTTTCGAGAGAACTTGCATTGGAGACCCTTGACAGTCTGTTTATTGTTCAGGAACAAGCGCTTCAAAATGATAAGGAATTAAAGCAAAATTTATTAGAAATTCTGCCTGCAGAAAAAGTGTTAAAATTGTTCCACGCTGAGCGTCGTTTTAAACGCCATTTGTTAAAACAGATAAAAAAAGGTGACAAAAGGTAGTCCTAATTTCGATGTAAATATCGATGTTGCAGATACATAGTCCAAACAAACATAGTGAAGTTTGGATATAATAGCTGTCCAATCGGTATTAGAATTGGTATAACAACGCATTACGTAATATTTGATAGTGACAGCGGCTAAGTCAGTATGGTTAAATGTATAAAATTTTTGCCAACAAATTTTATTTCTTAGCTTCTTTGCTAAAGTCGAAAACACTAAAGTTAAAATACTTTTTTGGATTTTCATTTAGGTCTTCAACCAACTTGTTTAGGCTTTCTATTGCTTCAACAAGTGAGTAGTATAAGGTGTCGTTTTGCATCATCTTCCCTACTGTACCCTCGCCCTTTTCAATTCTTTCCATTGTGTACTTGACTGAAGCCGTTGTTTTATTGATGTTATCCGTTAAACTTATGAATGAGATATTTGATATAGAGTCTGTTGTTTTGTCTAAGTTGCTAATTATTTGTCGTATCTCTTTGTTGCTCTTGTTTAGGTTGTCTGTTAAACTTCTGATATTTGCAATTGTAGCTTGCATATCGTCAGATTTATTAAGAAATAGAGTGTCGAGCTTACCAGTAATATTGTTTATATTTCGTGTTGAAGAGTTGATATGGGTAAATGCTTGTTGTATATCTTCTCGTGTTTTTTCGTTAAATATTAATCTTATTAATCTTATTGCTTCCTCCATCTCTTTTAACAAATCTTCTGCCTTGTGTTTCAGTGGTAACATTTGAATACTTACTTGATCTTTTAAGCTCTCTTCTGTATCTGAAATCAATGTGTCGCCTACTTTGTGGTACCGCTTGTTATCGGTAAATTCAAGTTCTATAGCTTTTGTTCCCATTAAATCTATACTAACAATACGCGCAGTAGAGCCAACAGGAATGTTTATTTTGGGATCAACACCTATTACCACATCAATATTGCCAATTTGCTCAAAATTGATTTTTATTGAATGGACAGAACCTACTTTAAAACCGTTAAACAGAACCGAAGATGATTGGGATAATCCGCTAACATGTTTATATGAGGCGCTATAATAATTTTCATTTGAAAAAAAATCTTTACCCTTTAAATAGTTTAATCCCCATATCAGTATAAAAATACCAATTGAGACAAGTAAACCTATTAAAGCAAATTTGGATTTATGACTCAATGCCATACTTTATTATTTTAGTGCAAATATACTGTTTTTTCAATTATCTAAAATTAGTAGTTTTATGGTTGTGATTGATGTTTTGAGAACTGAACGTTTTCATTTATTTTGAACTTTTTCTAATGGCAACATCAACAGGTATTGGTTTTTGATCTTCGAAAGCTGTTATAAATGCTCCGGGAAAATATTTTTTACAATTGTCAATCGCATTTTTAGCTTCTGTGTAAGTACTAAATGTGCCATGATAATATTTATTAAACCCATCGAGCCACAGATAATATACCTTCCCTAATTCAACAAACTCTTTTTTCCCCAAATCGGGTGATGCCTTTGAAGCTGTTAGCTGAACCGAAAATACAATCCCTTTCTTTGGCAATTGTATAGTTGCATTATCTACAGTCTGAACTTGACCATCTTGGCTTTCACTTAGTTTATCTAATTTTAAACTTAACTCCTCAAAATAGTTGTCAACTGCTCTGTAAATAGCTGATGCCAATTGCTCTATACCTTTTTGACTATTAATATAATTCTCTTCTTCTCTGTTTGAAATAAATCCAATCTCGACTAATACACAGGGCATACTCGTATTCCACAATACAAGAAAACCTGCCTGTTTTACACCTCTGTTATGCCTTTTAACATTTTGAGTAAATTCGTTTTGTATAAGATTTGCAACTTGAAGACTTTGATCGAGAAATGCATTTTGCATTAGCGAAAAAATAATAAACGATTCGGCAGATGAAGGGTCGTAGCCTTCGTATCGCTCGCTATAATCTTGTTCAAGGACAATAACTGCGTTCTCTTTTTGTGCAACTTCTAAGTTTTCTTGTGTTTTGTGTAATCCCATTACAAAGGTTTCTGTTCCGTGGGCTTTAACGTTTTTTGATGAATTGGCGTGTAATGAAATAAAAAGATTTGCCTTACTCTCATTTGCAATTTTTGAGCGTTGGTCTAATGGAATAAATACGTCTGTATCACGTGTGTAAATAACATTAATATGTGGTAATCCTTCGTTTATAAGTCCGCCTAACTTTAAAGCTAATCTAAGAACAATATCTTTTTCTTGTGTAAAAGAGCCTAAAGCGCCTGAGTCTTTACCTCCGTGTCCGGGGTCAATCACAATAGTAAATGGCTGCTTCCCCTTTTTATTATTTTGAGAAACCACGCTCTGCGATACCAATAAAAATACGCTCAATAATAAAAAAAATCGAGACAATAGTGAAAGGGTTGATATTCTTAGCAAGAATTTCGTTAGTTTTGACACGAAATTTGACGAGCATGTTTCCATGTGCGTTTAATTATAATGTTTAAAACTGTATAGATTTGAATCTCAATATTATACTTTTTTATTGTTAATCTTAGGATAAGTTTACAAATCCAACGTTATAAAATACAAAAGTATAATTTATTAATCGTTTTTCATAGGTGAATCGATATTTTTACATATTACTTTTACTATTATCAACATTTTCAACAGAATTATTATTGTCTCAAGACGAGTTCATTGATAAGCCACATCCGACTGTACATAAAAAAAGGAAATCAATGTTAGATATGCCAATAGATTATCAGGCTCAAGATACAATAAAAGTTTTTATTAAGAAAAAAAAGGAGGTTTTGATAGGCAATGCAAAGGTGTCGTATCAAAATATGGAGTTAACAGCCGATTATATTGAAATTGATTTTGAAAAAGGAGAAGTGTTTGCAACTTGCAAACCAGACAGTACAGGACAAATGTCTGGATTTCCCGTATTTAAAGAGGGTCCAGACCAATTTGAAGCCTATTCCATAAGATATAATTTCAATACTAAAAAGGGTTTAATCCACGATGTTGTAACAGAACAAGATGGAGGTTTTTTACATAGTTCTACCACAAAAAAACATTCAGCCGATATTATTGATATAAAAAAGGGTAAATATACAACCTGCGAAAATGAACATCCACATTTTTATATTGCTTTAACAAAAGCTCGGATTATCCAGAATGAAAAGATAGTTGCAGGACCAGCCTATTTGGTTATTGGAGATGTTCCCACGCCTGTTGCAATTCCATTCGGTTATTTCCCATTCACTAAAGAGAAAGCATCGGGAATTATTATTCCGTCTTATGGTGACAGCCGTGAAAGAGGCTTTTATCTCACTAATGGCGGATACTATTGGGCGGGCACCGATTATTTCGACTTTAGAATTTTAGGTTCGATTTATACAAAAGGTTCATGGGATTTGGAGGCGAGATCAAGATACAAGCTACGTTATAAATTTGGTGGGCTTTTGGCGTTCAAGACTGAAAAAATTGTGATAGGCGAAAAGGGAACAACTGATGGGCAAGTACGTGATGCATACGTATTTACATGGAATCATAACCAAGATCCAAAAGCTAACCCCTATCAACGTTTTGGAGCTAATGTTAATTTAAGGTCAACCTCATCGAACATATACTCTACAAACCTTAACAACTATATTCAAAACACAGTATCGAGCGATATATCTTATCAAAGAACATTTTCGGGTACGCCTTTTTCAATGTCTGCCAATGCTAAACACGTTTTAAATACAATTGATACAAGCGTTACGCTCACATTGCCAACAGCATCACTAAATATGACTAAACAAACCCCTTTTGCACGAAGAGAGGGAGTTGGAAAGAAAAGATGGTACGAAACAATCGGGATAACCTACAATGCCAGCTTGCAAAATAGTGCAAAAATGCACGAACGCGACTTCTTTACCAGCAGAATGAAAGATAAATTCAAATATGGTGTTAATCACAACATTGGCTCAAATGTGTCACTAAAAGTGTTAAAACATATAAGTATCACACCACAAGCATCATACAGAGAGCGATGGTATTTTGAGCAGTTTAACAAAAAATTTATTAGGGGAACAATGCATGATACCTCAATGATAGACCCTCCTATACGAGACACCGTTATTGCCGACACCGCAAAAGGTTTTTATCGCGTTTGGGATTACAACACATCAGTAAGCATGAATACCATGATTTATGGTATGTTCAAATTTCATCCAATGCTACCCGTAAAAGCTATAAGAGTTGTACACAAACCATCAATTTCGTTATCGTATAAGCCCGATTTTGGCGAGCAAAAGTACGGGTATTACAATCACGACACTATTGCAGCTTTAAACTACAACAGATATGCAGGTAGTATTTACGGAAGTCCCCCAGTTGGTGAATCGAAATCTATTTCGTTCAAACTTGATAATAATATAGAGATGAAAGTTAGAACAAGAAAAGACTCTCTGAATGATACAAAAAAAATTACCATATTCGACGCTATTGGGCTATCAACAACCTACAACTCTGCCATGGATAGTCTTAATTGGTCGCCACTTGCTTTTAATGCCCGAACAAAGCTGTTCAATTTTTTAAACTTTACTTTAAACGGAGACATGGAGTGGTATGCATTTGACGAGGTTGCTATGAGACGTATAAACAGATTTCAACACAAAGTTGACAAAAAATTAGGACGGCTAACCCGTGTTGACTTTTCCGCCAATTTTAACCTTAACTCAACATCTTTTGGAGATAAAAGTAAAAGAGTTGATTTAGACCCACACGACTACAACTATTATTACAACTATTTTGATATACCGTGGTCAATTAGAGTTGGATACTCATATACTTACACAAAGCCCTATTCTGAAAAGCGTGTTGTTCAGACTATTAACGTTTCTGGAGACTTTAGCGTGACAAACAAATGGAAAATAAGTTATTCAACTGGATATGATATTGAAAGAAAACAATTATCGTTGACAAACTTAGGAATAACGAGGGATTTACACTGTTGGATAATGCGCTTCGAATGGGTTCCTTTTGGAGAGCGACAAAGCTATTTCTTTACAATTGGTGTTAAATCGAGCATTTTACAAGATTTAAAATTTGATAAACGAGAAGATTATTTCGATACGGTACGGTAAATTATTTATAATTATGGACTCATTTTACGACTCAAATCTGTTTTCTTATGTAGTGTTGCCACTTCTAATATTCGTGGCACGTGTTATTGATGTTAGCATAGGTACGCTACGGATTATTTTCCTGTCGAAAGGATTTAAAAAGACTGCTCCCATAATGGGATTTTTCGAGGTGTTAATATGGATTTTAGCAATCGGCGAGATAATGAAAAACCTAAACAACTGGAGTTGCTATCTTGGATACGCCGCAGGATTTGCTGCCGGAAATTATATAGGCATTATTTTAGAAGAAAAGCTTGCAATGGGAATACACATTGTTAGGATAATAACCGAAAAAGGGACTAAACAGCTAATTAATAATTTTCATGATGCAGGTTTTGGAGCAACTGTTTTAAGTGGCGAAGGTCACAGCGGAAAAGTTGATGTTGTATATGTAATAATCAACAGAAAAGATTTGCCAAAAGTTGAAAATATTATTCTGGCTAACAATCCTCAATCGTTTTATTCAATTGAAGATATAAGACAGGTTAAATATGGGATATTTCCAACGCCTTCATTGAAAGACAAAAGATATAAGAGTCCATTTAATCGATTAAGAAAAGGAAAATAGAATTATCATGTCAAAATATTTAGCAGTAATTGTCACAATAGGCGATGAAATATTGATAGGTCAAATATTAGACACTAATAGCCAGTGGCTTGCGAACAACCTTTTTTCAGAAGGCTTCACTATCGCTGAAATAATAAGTATTGGCGACAATGCCGAAAAACTTATTGAAGTTTTAGAATATGTCAATAATCGTTTCGACTTTGTTGTTTTCACAGGCGGTTTGGGACCTACTAATGACGATAGAACCAAAATTATTCTAAACAAATGGTTTGGAGCTAAATTGGTTTTAAACCATGACGTTTTATCTGATATCTCCGAAATGCACTACAGGCGACACGGAAACAAAAATCTTAACCAGCGAAATCACGATCAAGCAATGGTTCCTGACTGTTGCACTGTTCTAAGGAATGAGGTTGGCACCGCGCCCGGTATGGTATTCACAAAAGATGATAGTAGAACCACTTTTGCAATTTTGCCGGGAGTACCTTTTGAGATGAAGTGGCTCTACGAAAACAAATTAAAGGAGATAATCAATTCCAAATTCAACTTAATCCCACAAACCTACGACCTGTTTCATGTAATGGGTATTTCGGAATCAGCTCTTGCTCATCTGTTGGAAGATTGGGAAGAGCGGTTGCCCGATGAGTGGAAACCTGCATATTTACCGGCAGCAGGAGTAATAAAGTTAAGAGTTTTTCGACCGCAACCGGTTACAGAGCAATATAAAAAGAGTATTGACGCTTTGATAAAACTATTAGGCGCAAATCTAATTGCCAAAGACCAAGATACCGTTCTCGACACAGTTGTAAAATTGCTCATTGCCAACAAATTAACCATAGGCACTGCCGAAAGCTGCACAGGAGGGAATATAGCACGAGTCTTTACCCAAAAAGCAGGTGCAAGCTACTATTTTAAAGGTTCTATTGTAGCTTATTCTAATGCTGTTAAAACCAACGTTCTAAAGGTTGATAAAAAAATCATAGAAGAATTTGGTGCAGTTAGCCGGGAAGTTGTTGAACAGATGTGCGCAGGAGCACAAAAAATACTTAATTGCGATATCGTAGTATCAACAACAGGCATAGCTGGTCCTACTGGTGGAACTGAACAGAAACCTGTTGGCACTGTTTGGATATCAGTTTATTTCAAGGGTAAGTTTTTTACAGAAAAGTATCTTTTTGGAAAAACAAGAGATATTAACATAGAACGAACTACTAATAGTGCAATATATTTGTTATACAAAGTTTTAAAAATTTATATAAGCCTTTAGTTTAGATTATACAACTATAAATTACTGCGAACTAAAACTTTTTATAAAAAAACCAACAAAAGAGTTGTATAAATAAAAAATTTACCCGATATTTGCACTCCGAAAATAAAACAAAGATTTTAAACATAATTATAGATGTCACGAGTTTGTCAAATAACAGGAAAAAAGATGATGGTTGGTAACAATGTTTCGCACTCAAACCGCAAGACAAAAAGACGTTTTTACCCCAACATATTTAAGAAAAGGTTCTATATTTCTGAGGAAGATCGTTGGATTACTCTAAGAGTATCTGCTAATGGAATCAGAACAATTAACAAAAACGGGCTATTAAATAGCCTTAAAGAAGCTCAAAAACAGGGTTTTATTAAAAGTTATTAATTCAGATTACAATGGGAAAGAAAGCAAAAGGCAATCGCATACAAGTAATTCTTGAATGCACAGAGCATAAAGAGAGTGGACAGCCTGGAACATCAAGGTATATTACCACTAAAAACCGGAAGAATACAACCGGAAGATTGGAACTAAAAAAATACAACCCAATACTAAAACGCATGACATTACATCGCGAAATTAAATAATCGTTAGTTATGGCAAAGAAAGCAGTAGCAACACTAAGAAAAGGCGGCGGAACAAAAGGTTACGCCAAAGTAATCAAAATGGTAAAATCTCCTAAAACAGATTCTTATCAATTTAAAGAGGATATTGTACCACAAGAAGAGGTGAAAAATTTCTTTAACAAAAAATAGTTTTTTTGTTCATACTTTTAATGCATTTAAGCCTTCCTTGGGGGGCTTTTTTGCGTTATATTAACTGTGTGTAAGTCAATAAGTCAAACAAATTGCTTATTCGATGTTTTTATATAACTTTGTTCGTCAAAATTGGTTCACTAAAAATAATATTATGTTCTTCTTCTCAAAAGATAAAAAAGAGACTCTTGATAAAGGACTCCTCAAAACACGAGAAAGTGTTTTATCTAAACTCGGCAGAGCAATACTTGGCAAATCAAAAGTTGACGATGAGGTGCTTGACAATCTCGAAGAGGTACTGCTATCATCTGATGTTGGCGTTGACACTACTTTGAGAATTATTGAGAGCGTTGAAAAGCGCATTAAAAGAGATAAATACGTTAACACAGACGAACTGAACAGTATCTTAAAACAAGAGATAGCAGCTTTGTTAGAAGAAAACGATAACGAAGATGAAATGGGGTTTAATCCACCAGAAAATAAAAAACCTTATGTAATATTAGTCGTTGGCGTTAATGGTGTAGGCAAGACAACAACTATCGGGAAATTGGCACACCAATTCAAACAGAGTGGTAACTCGGTTATGTTAGGAGCAGCTGACACTTTCCGTGCAGCAGCCGTTGAACAGCTTGTTATTTGGGGCGAACGTGTTGGAGTTCCGGTTATCAAACAACAAATGGGCGCCGACCCTGCCTCTGTTGCTTTCGACACAGTTAAATCTGCCGTAGCAAACAACGTAGATGTTGTCCTGATTGATACTGCCGGAAGACTTCACAACAAAATAAACCTAATGAACGAACTTACCAAAATAAGGAAAGTGATTCAAAAGATTGTTCCGGAGGGACCTCATCAGGTTTTGTTAGTTCTTGACGGAAGCACAGGACAGAACGCTTTTGAACAGGCAAAACAGTTCACTGCCGCTACAAAAGTTACCGACTTGGCTCTAACCAAGTTAGACGGAACTGCTAAAGGTGGAGTTGTTATTGGTATCTCTGACCAATTTAAAATTCCGGTACGCTATATTGGTGTGGGTGAAGGAATTGAAGATTTGCAGCTGTTTAACAAAGCTGAGTTTGTTGATTCGCTTTTTAAAAGCTGATGAAAACTAAAAATTGTTAAATAATGAGAAGGACTGCAATTATTATGACTTTAATGACAGTAGTCGTATGTTCGTTTACTTATGGACAAACTTCAACTGATTCTATTTATGTAAAAAAAGTATTTGGTGGATATCAGTTTTACCAAGGCGACAAAAAATTGGACATAAATCAACTTGTAACCACTTTAGAAACAAATGACCTGGCTTATCAACAAATCAAATCTGCGAAAACAAAACACACCATAGCAACTATAATGGGCGGAGTTGGTGGTTTTTTGATAGGATGGCCTATCGGGGCAGCATTAGGTGGTGGAGAACCAAACTGGACAATGGCTGGTATTGGTGGAGGTATAATTGTTGTTTCCATACCAATTGTTAAAAGTTGTAATAAAAAAGCAATACAAGCAGTTGAGACCTATAACAGTGGATTACGGACAAGTTCGTTTTGGTATAAGAATGAGCTAAAACTATCATTTACAGAAAACGGAATTGGACTGACATTAAACTTCTGAGAACTACTTAAATGAAAGCAAAAGCAAAAGCAAAAACAAAAGTAGTTACCTTAGGCTGTTACAAAAACCTTGTTGACAGCGAACGTCTTATGCGTCAATTACAACTAAATGATATTGAACTGATTGCGGAAAATCAAATAACAGAATATCTTGATATTGTTGCTATAAATACGTGCGGATTTATTCACGATGCTAAGAAAGAGTCAATTGAAACAATACTGCATTACGTAAATTTAAAAGATAGAGGGAAAGTTGGGAAAATAGTTGTTTTTGGCTGTTTAAGTGAACGTTATAAAAACGAACTGATTAAAGAGATTCCAGAGGTTAACAATTTTTTTGGAAAGTTTGCAATTGGCGATATAGTTAAAAGCATTGATAAAAGCGCTATATCCGAGAAACTATATCAACGAACTATCACAACTCCAAGCCATTACGCATATCTAAAAATTTCTGAAGGGTGTAACAGAAAATGTGCATTCTGTGCTATTCCACTTATTACAGGAAAACATAAATCGGTAGAAATTGATGATTTAGTAAAAGAAGCGCTTTTTTTAGCTGAACAAGGCACAAAAGAGCTTATTTTAGTTGCACAAGACCTAAACCAATATGGCAGCGATTTAGCTCGTAAAATCACACTTTACGAACTTATTGACAGACTATCTGATATTCCTGAAATAGAATGGATTAGATTGCAATATCTATATCCCCAAGGATTTCCTAAAAAACTGCCGAATTTGATGGCTAATAATCCCAAAATATGCCATTACGTTGATATTCCTTTTCAACACGCCAACAATATTATACTGCAAAAAATGGAGAGATACCACTCCTACGAGGATAATATTAGAATAGTTGAAATGCTGCGGGAAGCAGTTCCAGATATTGCTATCCGAACAACTTTAATTGTTGGATTTCCCGGCGAAACTGACAAACGTTTTGACGAGTTACTGAAATTTGTCGAAACCGTTCGTTTTGAGCGACTTGGAGCATTTACATATTCGCACGAAGAGAATACACCTGCTGCTAAAAAACTGAAAGACAACGTATCAGAAAAAGTTAAGTTACAGCGACTTGAACAGATTATGAGTGTTCAAGAAAAAATATCAACCGAAAAGAACCTAAGTAAAATAGGAACAATCCAAAGGGTTATTGTTGACAGAAAAGAGGATAATATGTTTATTGGGCGCACACAGTACGACTCACCAGAGGTGGATAACGAGGTTTTTATCACAAATAGAAGCGGAACAAAAATAAAAGTTGGTGATTTTATAAACGTTGAAATTGTTGATGCACACGCTTTTGACCTGTTTGCAAACACTATTAATGATATTAAAAATTGAATAGGTTTTAAACTTTTATTATGTCAAACAACTTTTTTTAAAAGAAATTTACTATTTTCGTAAATTCAACATTATGTTAACGAATAATATGCTATTTAAAAATTTCTTTTAATCAAAAGTTATGTTTAAAACATTTATCCACAAACATATAGCAACGATTTTTGCAATAACTATTTATTCCCTTTTGCTTACAGGTTGTACAAAAAAAAGTCCCTACCCCGGTTACTCTTTGATTGATGGAGATGTTTATTACAAACTTATGATGTTTGGAGACGAACGTAGTTTTCCCAAAGCAAATGACTTTGTTACAATCGACATTGCATATAGAACGATGGACGATAGCCTCTTTTTTATTGGTCGGCGCACGTTGCAACTCTCTGAACCAGAATTTCCGGGTTCAATAGACTACTGCTTTTTTGCACTTGCAGAACATGATAGCGCTTCATTTATAATTGATGCACAAGGATTATTCGAAAAAACATTGAACGGAGAGTTGCCATCATTTCTAAGCGCGGGAGATGTGCTTAAAGTTGATATTAAAATGATAATCAAAAGAACTGAGGATCAATACAAACGCGAGAAAGAGGAGTTTTTAGCATGGATTAAGGATTTCGGAGAGTATGAACGCACCGTTTTGGAGAATTTTATTGAACAACGAGACATTAAAATAAAGCCGACAGAATCTGGTATGTATTTTATCCCTTTGAAAAGGGGCGACGGTAAAAAAGTTGAACTCGGCGATATTGTTACAGTTAACTATGAAGGTAAATTTTTAAATGGCGATTTCTTCGACTCTACGGTTGAAAGAGAGCAGCCTTTCGAGTTTGTATATGGCACCGAATGGCAGGTAATCAGGGGATTAGAAGAGGCTATTGGAATGATGAGAGAAGGCGACAAAGCAGCAATTATTCTTCCTTCAGGATTAGCGTGGGGTTCTAAAGGTTCAATTACAGGAATAGTTCCACCGTTTACTTCGGTTATATATGAAATAGATTTGATATCTGTTCAACAAAGAGCAAACCGTTTATAAACAACACTCTTTTACATATAGCTCAACCAATCATGCAAATTTGTATTGCTTGAGTTTTCCATCTCCATCAAAAATGACTATTTTCGCAGATTGTTTTGCGAAAGAGAATTAAAATAATAACGACAAACAAATAAATAAATTTATGCGTTCACTAATTATCTTATTATTATCGCTAATAATTTTAGCGGGCTGTAACAGTAGCAACAAAAAAAAGACTCACGACAAAGGTTTCAAATATATAAACCACATTAAATCTGAATATGGGCTAAGTCCGAGACCCACCGACATTGTAATATTAAATCTAAGAATAACCGCACCAAACGACTCGATTCTCGAAGAGGCATCGAACTTGACAATGCAAGTGCAACAACCCGCACACAAAGGAGGCTCGATAGAAGATGCGCTTATGTTTATGCACCGCGGTGACTCTATATCATTTTTTATAAATGCTATAGATTTTTATACTTACTCTAAGCAAACACCTGCACCACAGCATTTTAAAGAAAAAGATTTATTAAGATTTGACATTGGATTGGTTGATGTAATGAGCGTTAAGAAATTTGAAGAGATACGCCGTACAAAACTATCATCTGGCTTTTTGGAAGAGAGAGAGTTTTTAGAAGATTTCCTTGAAAAAGTATCGAAAAATAGAGTTGAACTCGACTCAATGCTTTACTATCTGCCCGAACGTAAAGGAATAGGTCCAAAAATAGAAAACGGCGACTTGATTACAATGAATTACATTGCTTATTTTATTGATGGTAAGATATTTGCAAATACATATACCAATAATACTCCATTTACAATCATTGTTGGCGATGAGGCTCTTATACCCGGATTAGCAAAAGCGCTGATAGGATTACAAGAGTTAAGTAAAGGACGCGTTGTTATCCCATCATACCTTGCATACGGCGCAACTGGCGTTAAAGATATGGTACCTCCGTTTTCTACTTTAGTGTTTGATATTGAAATTATTTCAGTTACAAAAAACAGATAATTAATAAATGACAGTAAAAAACACATCGTTGCCTATTCTCATTTTGTTGATAATAGCGCTTAATATCAATCTTCCAATTTTAGCAAAAGTTCATATAACAACAGATACGCTATCAGTTCCACAAAACAAAAAGGAGTATCGAAGTTGGTTAAAAACGTTTGAACGTTCGAAAAGTGGACTATATCACAAAACCATTATACAAGGAAGTGGCAAAACACCAAAAGCAGGTGATTTGGTTGTTGTTAACTACAAAGGGCTATTCAAAGACAACACGGAGTTCGATAACTCTGCAAATCATGGAAGACCTTTAGAATTTAACGTCGGTGTAGGGCAAGTTATTGATGGCTGGGACGAAGCCATCTTATTGATGAACGAGGGCTCAAAATTGTGGATTATCGTACCTCCACACATTGGATATGGCAGTCGTGACAACGGTCCTATCCCCGCCAACTCAACCTTATATTTTGAGATTGAGCTACTTAAAGTTGTACCACAAATGCCAATTGAGCCTTTTAAAATAGATAAAAAGAATTTAAAGATTACTAAATCGGGGATTAAGTACGCCTTTATTGAGGATAACGATGGCGTTAAGCCCGATAGCAATTGCATTGTTACATTTCATTACACTGGCTATCTGCCTAACGGAAAGATATTTAGCTCATCGAAACTATCTGACGAGCCTGAAAAACTTACAGTTGGAACAATATCAGCAATAAAAGGTCTAAATGAAGCCCTTATGTTGATGAGTCAAGGTTCTAAGGCGCGTTTTGTCATTCCATCAGCATTAGCTTATGGCGAAAAGGGTTATTATACCCTGATACCGCCAAATACAGATTTAACTTATGATATTGAAATGATGGAGGTAAAACAACCTCCAGTAATCACTCCGTATATATCTGATAACGATACTATTACATTAGAGAATGGTTTAAAATATATCCCTTTCCGCACAACCAACGATAAACAGCCAACCTCTGGCAGTATTGTTGGTATTCACTATACGGGATATTTCGAAGATGGCAAGATATTTGATTCCAGTGTACTGCGAGATCAACATATTATGTTTGTTGTTGACGAAGGGCACGTAATTCCAGGAATGAATGAAGCTATAAAAGAGATGCATATTGGCGAAAAAGCACGAATACTTATACCTTGGAATTTGGCTTACGGCGAAGAGGGTAATCCCCCTGTTATCGCGCCAAAAACTAATCTGATATTCGATATTGAATTACTTTTTATTGCAAATCAATAACTTATAATGAGTCATAAAGACGACTACATAGTTATTTCGGGAGCAAAAGTTCACAATCTTAAAAATATAAGCCTCGAAATTCCCAGAGATAAAATTATTGTTGTTACAGGCGTTTCGGGAAGTGGAAAATCATCGTTAGCATTCGATACACTTTATGCCGAAGGACAGCGAAGATATGTAGAGTCTTTATCGGCTTATGCTCGACAATTTCTTGGAAAAATAAATAAACCTGCTGTTGATTCCATAAAAGGCATTCCGCCTGCAATAGCCATCGAACAAAAGATTGGCTCAAGCAATCCACGCTCAACTGTCGGAACATCGACAGAGATATACGAGTATTTAAGACTTTTATTTGCACGAATAGGAAAAACATTCTCTCCTATTTCAGGAAAAGAGGTTCTAAGACATTCTGTTACTGATGTTGTCGATTATATAACCTCTTTGAATGAAGGGACAAGAGCTATGATACTCACTCCTATTCAAATTAAAAATGTTGAGGCGGATTTGAAATTGGTTTTAGCACATGGGTTCCAGCGAATTTTATCGGCAAATGAGGTTATTAACATTGAAGAGATTACAGATTTTAGTTTAATAAACAATAAAACAGATAGTTACATAATAGTTGACAGAATTGTTGCATCAACAGAGAAGGATAATATGTCGCGCATGGCCGATTCTATCCAAACAGCTTTTGACGAGGGACATGGAAAATGTTCAATCTATATTCCAGAAATATCTCATTATCAGCATTTTTCAGATTTGTTTGAACTTGACGGGATAGAGTTTGAACAGCCAACTGAACATTTTTTTAGTTATAACAGTCCTATGGGCGCATGTAAACGCTGTGACGGATATGGGCAAACGCTCGGAATAGACGAAAACTTGGTAATACCCGACAAAAGTCTGTCAATATATCAGGGCGCTATTGCCTGTTGGCGTGGCGAGGTTATGAAAGAGTTTAATAATCTATTAATTAGCAACGCTTCAAAATTCAATTTCCCAATTCACAAACCATATTTTGAACTTACTGATGAACAAAAGAGACTGCTTTGGACTGGCAATCAATATTTTGAAGGTGTTAACAGTTTCTTTGAAATGCTTGAAAAAAACCTGTACAAAATTCAGTATCGGGTTATGCTCAGTCGCTATCGCGGAAAAACGATTTGTCCAGATTGTCTGGGATCACGGCTACGCAAAGAGGTTAATTATGTGAAAGTTGGAGGTTATTCCCTTCCAGACTTAATACAAAAGCCTATTGAAGAACTTGACGAAATTTTTAACAATTTGGTTTTAGATAAACATGAACAGGTAGTAAGCGAAAGAGTTTTGTTAGAGATTAGGAATCGTATTGGTTTTCTTAAAGAGGTAGGTTTGGGTTACTTGACCTTAAATCGCCGTTCAGACACTCTATCGGGTGGCGAAGCCCAGAGAATAAGGCTTTCAGCATCTTTGGGCTCTAATTTAGCTGGTGCGTTATATATTTTGGACGAACCAAGCATTGGGCTGCACTCAAGAGACACACAGCGTTTAATAAAAGTTCTGAAAAAACTTAGAGACTTGGGAAACACGGTCTTAGTCGTTGAACACGATGAGGAAATAATACAATCATCTGATTATATTATTGATATTGGTCCAGGTGCGGGTGTTTTCGGCGGAAATTTGATTTTTGCAGGGGAAAAAACCGATATTTTAAAGCAAGAAAACAGTCTTACTGCGGGTTATTTAAACAGAACATTGAAAATTGATATCCCTGCCAAAAGGCGACCGTTTAATAAAAGTATAAAAATTGTTGGTGCAAGGCACAATAACTTAAAAGGATTTGATGTAGATATACCTCTAAACGTATTGACAACAATTACTGGAGTTAGTGGCTCAGGAAAGTCATCACTTATAAAAGGTATTTTTGTTCCAGCCCTGCAAATTGCATATAACGGTCACTCCGATTTTGTTGGGCAACATATTAAAATTGAGGGAGATATAAAAACACATAAAAGAGTTGAGTTTATTGACCAAAATCCAATTGGACGTTCAACACGGTCAAATCCAGTCACTTATATAAAAGCCTACGATGATATAAGGAGACTATTTTCGGAGCAACAATTAGCTGTGCAAATGCGCTTTAAACCTTCGCATTTCTCATTCAATACCGATGGTGGTCGATGTGAAGCCTGTCAAGGAGAAGGAATTACTACTGTCAGCATGCAATTTATGGCAGATGTTCAACTCGTCTGTGAAGAGTGTGGTGGCAAGCGCTTTAAAGACGACGTTTTAAGCGTAAAATATGGAGGCAAATCAATTTACGATGTGCTCGAAATGACTGTTAATGAGGCGATTGAATTTTTCGGTCAAGGAAAAAACTTGTTAGCTAAAAAGATTGCAGAAAAACTACAGCCATTAGCCGACGTAGGTCTCGATTACGTACATTTAGGACAATCTTCGTCAACACTTTCAGGTGGAGAGAGTCAGCGTGTTAAGTTAGCTTCGTATCTTTCAAAGGATTTGGGAGATGGTTCCGACACAATAATGTTTGTTTTTGATGAGCCCACAACAGGTCTTCATTTTCACGATATCAGCAAACTATTAGCATCGTTTGACGCACTGATAAAACATGGACACTCTATTGTTGTAGTTGAGCATAATTTAGAAGTGATTAAATCATCTGATTGGGTTATAGATTTAGGTCCCGAGGGTGGCGAAAAGGGTGGACATATTGTTGTTTGTGGCACTCCCGAACAGGTTGCAATGTGTGATAGTTCACACACTGGACATTTCTTAAAAGGGAGACTAAAATAGTACCTAAAAATCTCAAATAAAAGTTGTATGTATAAAGTAATAAGCTTAATTTCAAGATGATATAGATATATTCAAATTCTTGTCATGTACTTAGCAAAAAAATGAGAAACAATGCAAAAAAATGAGCTTCTTTGAAATCGTTCTAAGTAAAAAAAGTCTCCAAATGCTTAATAGTGGAGACTTTTGAATAAGTTTGAAAATTTTTGAAATTATTTCCCAGTCGGGGTAGGGCAATTTGAGGTAGTGTTGATTTTCAAGCACTTACGTTTTGCATGTAACATAAACGTATCAAAACACTATGTTTTTTAATATAATTTGTTTACAAATTTAAAAAACTTTTACGATTTCCGATCCGCCAAAGCGATTTTTTTCTGCTTGCGCTGTCAGATCGTTTACACATATTACACAATCAGCATCATGTTCCAACTCTTTTTCGCCACGAAATAAGCCTGTTTTGGTGGTTTGACAAACGATAACAAAAGATGTTTCGGGATGTTTTGCGTACAGCTCTCGCATATCGCTTGCCGATAATCGAAGGCTGTTAATGCTGTCTAAAATAACAAGGTCGTAACCGCCTATATTTGTGGGCAAAGTATCAACTATATGAATGTTTTCATGTATGCAGTTGAGCCGTTTTGCTTTCTCTTTTACGGTATAGTTGTAGCCCTCTTCTTTATTGACAATTAAAACCTTTTGCCCATACTCCGAAGCTAAGTAGTGAGCCAACATCATTGCAAGGCTTGACTTGCCACCGCCTGGGTTGCCATACATCATAATCTTCATCGGTAACTGTGGGTTTCCAATGAGTTTTAACCATTTCCCAGTAAATGGGATAACTACAAATGAGGTTTTAACAAAATTCGTTAACGGTACAGGCTTTCCGCTTTTAAAAGTATTCGGTTTAACTTCAACCGCCCCAACACCGGCAAGAGAAGATATTAGCAGGTCGGGAATTTCAATATATTTAGTTACCCCTTTGATAAATCGCATTAAAACAGTGGCTATTTTCAAATAATAGTCACGATTTGTAAGTTGCGGATTCAAAAGCAATTCGTTAACCTCTTTTAAGAGGCTTTTTGCTTTTGTTTTGTCGCTACTGCCTTGTACAGCAATAAAGTCGGATATTACTTTTTTGCTTGGCTCGACCGACAAGTCGGACAATATCTGTTTGTACTTCTTTAGTGCGCTTGGTTCGATTTCTACAATAATAGTTTGATTGTACTTTATTAACTCTTTTAAGTTGCTTTGAATACGTTTTAACGTCTTGCTATCATTCTCTTTTAAGTCTTTTTCAAGGCTTGCCAAGTGTTGTTTTAGTTGCTCGTTAGTGACTGTTTTATTGTTTAGAGCGATGTACTTTTTAATATGTTTTTTCTCCATTGTGGTAAAATTATTTCGGTTTTATTGTTGGGTTTTGAAACTTTTTGATTATATTCGCACATCTCTTGATTTGTTGTTCAAGGTTGGCGAAAAGGGTTCGCCAGTTGTTCAGCAAGTCAAGAGATTTTTTTTATTAACTCATCAGCACTTATTTTTCCTTTCGTTGTTTTATACCACCATTTTCCGTTTGTGTCTCGTTCCCAGCCAGTAACACGTTTAATAGTATTTTTGTCAAATGATTTTGTAAACTCAAATAATTGTGGTATCTTTGTATCGGAAAGGATTGCCCCACTCGTTTTGGACGTAAAGAGCCTGAACTGCTTAATGTCAGTTATTGCTCGGTGGGTAACGTCCTTTTTTGTGTTATATAGGCTTTTAACTGACAAATTTCCTCGTTTGTTGCTATATATTTCTATTAAATTATAAGAACCTCTTTTTGAGCTTTGTGCAAGAAATACGAATTTATTTAAACCTTTTTCAATTTTAGACACAATTTTTTCAGGCAATAGCATTACGTCTATAATATTTCTTATATCCTTATCGGTTAATGGATAGTTAGAACCAGTATCTTTTTCGTTTATTTCATAGTGTTCATTGTATATATGACGTAATTCAGAAGGATTAACAACAAAACTTACATGTGGTTTCATATCTATTTTTGAAAGATTAGATAAATAATCACGTCCCTTTTTTGTTAAGTCTCCTATTTTGATAGGCATTCCCTTTGCACTTCCCTTTGCTGCCTTGTGGAACAAATAAAGAATAATATCTTTCATTTCGTCTATATTGTTGACCTGTTCCATTTTTTTTGCCATACGCAAATCGTTTAATATTTTTTCAGTATCAACGCCAAACAAAGTCCCCTGCCTGTTCGATGCTTCAATAACGGCGGATTTTTGCCCCTTAACTCTATTATAATTGTCTCGTGTCTTTTTTGCATAAGCAACTAACGGCAACATCAGTTCATTCATGCGCTCTTGTGTTATCTCTCCATCCCACACAGCAGATAGGTATTTTTTATATTTTTCGTCGTATTCGGCAAATGCGGAATCCATCTCCTCTTTGGCTGCAAGGATTTGTTTGTCGTGGTCTCGCTCGTAACTACTTTTATAAATAGTGCGCTCTAAATTTAGTTTTGTATTAACGTTTGCGCCACTACTTTCCCACTTTTTAATCGCGATTTTTAAATACTCTAAAAACACGGTTTTGTTTTTAAACTGGTGGCTTTTATTGCCATAACCGCCATTTATAAGAAAATCGCTTATTTCATTCTCGTGTGTGTCGGTCAGCATTAGCAAGGTTCGCCGTGCTTCGCCTGTCCAATTTGCTATTGTTCGCAATAGATTAGTGTTGTCGTTATCCTTGTCGCTTCCGAACATTTTAAGCGACTGCATTAGTTTACCGTCCGGGTTAAGATAAGACAAGTTTAAAATAAAATTTGCGTTTTTGCCCTCGTTCTCACGGCATTTGGTTTCTACTTTTTTAGCACAGTCGATTTTTCTTTTAGTCGTTCCATTTAGTTGCGATATTTCACATTTACGGCGCATATTGGAATAATAAACGGCTCGTTCAATATCGGTTTCTTTCGTTGAAAGGATGTTACTATTTAATGCAAAATCAATAGCCTGTTTTTCAGTACCATTAAAGAACTTTGCAGGGATTGTGTCAAACTTGTAACCGTTGTAAACAAAACCCTCTTTCTGCTTCTCTTTAAAAGCTGCAAAACGGCTGTGTCCCGATAAAATATATACTTTGTTGTTTTTTGGATCTTTCCAAAGCGTTATAGGATCGAATTTTGCCCAGTCAAATGTATTATCATCAAAAGCTTTAACAATACGCACTTTGCTCTCCTTGCTATATTCGTTTTGTCGGTTTTGGAAACGTTTTACATCAGTTGAAATATCTTTTATTGGATAATCGACAATATCAATTTTTGATGATTTGTTTACTTGTTTTGTTTGTTTTGTTTCCGTTTCCTCTCTCAATTCCTCTTTAACACGGTTTTTAAATTGGTTGGGTACAAGTTTCTTTACATCAATGCCTCCTAAAAGATATTCAACGGCATCAACAGCATAGCCGTAAGCTTCGAGTAAAATATCATCTTCGGTTCGGTTAGAGTTTTTAACCGCACTACTTAACCAGCCCTTTAAGTAACTGATAGTGTTTTTTCTGAAATAGTTTAATCCAAGTTCGGCGCACAAGATACAAGCCCCCATCTCTGCAACCAATTCTTCTGCAGCATATTTGGCATAACGTTTTTTCATTTTATTGGTTCGCATTAGCCGTTCTGGAGACTTTGTAGAATGTACAATCTCATGAAATAGAGTTGAATAGTAACTTTCAATTTTATTAAAAGCCATTATTTGAACCATATGTATAGAGTCGGTTAACGGTCTGTAATGACAACTATCTTTTTGGTCATATATAATCACCGGCAGACGTTTACGTCTTTTCATTTCATAGATAATTGTCTCTATATATAAATTCAACTCTTTTTCTTTAAATGGCTCGATTTTAAAGAATGGCACTTTAATTCCTGTTACATAGTCGGTTGAGATTATCCTCGTATATTGAGGCAACATAAAATCAATCTTTTTATCATCTTTTTCTGCGATAGTCACATTTTCGTCATCTTTAACAAAAGCAATCCACCCAACAGCCCAAGTTTTCATTTTATCGTTGGTAACTTTTCCGCCGTTTTTTTTAATGTAGTCGAATGTTACGAAAAAAGGACTCTCTTTTGAAACCCCTTGTAGTAACATAGTTGTAGTTTGCCCCTCATAAGCTCTACCGTGTATGTTTGAAAATGGTATAGGTTCTCCTTTTTTATTAACCGCCAACGATGGTCGCCACGGTTTCTCCCATTTTGTAAAGAGAAACGTTTTTATATCGTTTAACAATTCGGACTTAAATGCCTCTTTATCTTCGCTCCACACTCCATCTAACGAGTTAAGCGACTGTATTAATTTTGTACCTTGTCTTAGTGTATGTTTTTTTGCCATTTTTGTTGCATTATTCTGTTTTGTTTTCGTATCTTTGAGCAAGAATTCTAAGTTAAGGCTAATTAACAGGGTTTTATATCTCGGCTTAGGATAGTTAGCCGTTCCTAACAGTGCCGTTAATGCTCTTTTTTTGAGCGTACCATTTATAGATATAACTTTACCTCCACTTAGGATTCTTTTTATTTGCGGTTTTCTTTGTTTAATATCTCCTCCCTCTTGTTCTGCAACGTCCGAATATTACGCTTGCCAAAGTCTGCCAAGCCGTTACCCATGTAGCCAATTAACAAGGCGGTAAACTCTGTTAACTCCTGCCCAGTAAGCTCATAGTAGAAACGAAACTGTATATATATCAACAAGATAGAAAGCACGAACCGCCGTGCATTATCTTTTATCAAAAACATCCAACTGAATTTTTTAGGCGTTCGCTTGCTCTTGCGGTTTCGTTGGTTAACCTCTTGCAGTTGGTAAGCCAAAAAACCGATAAAGAAAAAAAAGCAGTAGGACAGAACCTGCCCTGCACTATAAATGCCTAATATGGAGTTTGTAAGGTCTGACATTTTACTGTACTTTAGGAGGAATAATTAGTCCTGCTTCTTCTGCTGCTGCCAATACTGCCAGTGCAGCGTCATTAGCTGCCAGTGCAGCGTCATTAGCTGCCAGTGCAGCGTCATTAGCTTCCCGTGCAGCGTCATTAGCTGCTTCTGCTGCGTTATTGGCAACCGATCCGGCATGCCGTGCGTTTGTAGCAGCGTTGTTGGCATTGTCGGTTGCCGTTTGAGCTGCCTGAGCTGCATTGTTGGCATCCGATTTGGCTTGCCGTGCCTCTGTAGCAGCGTTGTTGGCATTGTCGGTTGCCGTTTGAGCTGCCTGAGCTGCATTGTTGGCATCCGATTTGGCTTGCCGTGCCTCTGTAGCAGCGTTGTTGGCATTGTCGGTTGCCGTTTGAGCCGCATTAATTTTTTCTTGAACAATTCCAAGAGCAGCTTTCCTGTTATTGCCCTCAGAATCAATTCCAAATGCAAAAAAACCATTCAAGTTATCTACTGTTGGTTGGTCTGAAACTTTTACTACTTCTATATTTTTTATATTTCCCATGCCGTACATATATTAACTCATATCAATTGCATTGATACCATCTTCTGTAACTACTATTTTACCGTCTTCTGTTGCTAACAGATAATATGTTTGATTTTGACCTTCATTTAAAATATTCGATATTAGCGGATCTACATCATTAGCGTCAAGCCTACGTTTATAAGTTTTTATAGCTTTTTCAAGCTCACGTTTTAATGCGGAACTAACATTCTCGTTTAAGTACATAGCGACAAGCGACATTGTAACAAGCTGATTGATCTTTATTAAATTATTTGTATCCATTTAATCTTCTAATAACGTATATGTAAATGAGTTGCCATAAATGCCCGCTGAGGCTTGGCACGTTTTTATTATTAAATCAAATTCGTTTTTATCTTGTAATACTGACAACCAGCCGAATACACACCGATTGTCTCTCTCTTTAAAAATCCTGCATGATGGCAATTGATACCGAAAAAGCCTGTTTCAATCTTGCGTTCGTCCATATCTAAAATATTGTCACGGTTATTGTCTCGGTAAACTGCTATAGGCTTACGTTGCACTAATGCTGTGTATCTGCCTTGATGTTTCCCAAGTTGCCACACTCCTCAGTATTGTCCCGCAACCACTATTGCAGTGCCACCGGAGCTTAGTGGCTTCTGCAAATAGTAGTCGGAGGGATCTGTGGTACATGGAAACACAAAATAGTTCTGTTCAAGGCTTCTATTTCTATATGATAGAATAAATTTGTCGTCAAACTTGCCTGCACGGCGGTTCTTATTGCGAACGCCCACCAAATTGACATTATAGGGTTTGTTACCGTCAAAATAGACGTAACCCTTTACTTTTAAACGCTCTTTTAGTTCATCTAACGTCATTTTTTTATAATGCTAATCGAATGTGTTACTGTGCTATATGGATTACTGTTTGTAACAGTCTCCTTGCTTTTTTTCTTTCCCCACTTAAAAAACAGAAATCTGTAAGGCTCCCAGTGTTGCACAATAGTTATACTATCACGTGTTTTTATTTCAGTATTAACTTTATCATCTATTTGCGTCTGCTTAAAACTTATCCAATCGTCTTTATAGCTCGTATATTTTATTTTTGTGGTATCTATAACTGTTTTTGTTAAAGTGTCGTAAACTAAAACGGTACTATCTTTTAGAGTAGAGTTAATATTATAATTGCTTTCAAGTGTCTTAATGCTAATACTTTGGACGTTTTTAAGTTTAATTTTCAAATCTTCTACTTGGCTCACAAGCTCTTTATTGTAGGTTTTTAGCTCCTTATTGCTGAGGATTAGCGATGATATTTGCGTAGCTTGCTGTCCGTTTGCGGTTTTGTAGTGATATAGCTTCTCGTTTAAGGCTACAAAATTTAATTTTTGCCTGTTTATCTCTTTACTTTGCTCAAGCATTGCTACAAAGCAAACGAGCGTAATAACTATTAATGTTATTAATATATTGTTTTTCATTATGTTAATTTTATCTCGTTACCTTTCCACGTTAACACATTATTTCCAAATTGATTTTTAGCTAATTGCTGTAGTTCTGCCATTGGTTTAAGTGGTTTATCGAAGTGAACGAAATCGCCACTCTCTTTACCTACGAAGTCTCCGCCCCACCTGATACCAAGCTCACGAGCAATGGCAGGAACGCCCGTAGCTTCCCATACCTCTTTGCCAGATTCCATTTTTATATGATCTTGCCAATTGCCTCGATATAAATTTATGTCTATAGCCATGCCGAAATTATGATATGAGTTACCCGGACGCACAGCAAAATCGCTTCCTTGTTCTCGAATATCAGTCTGTTTGGCGGCATCTCGATATCCGCTTGTTATATAGACTGTCCAGCCTAAATTTTGCACTCTCTTAACAAATTCCCTAAAATATGGTTGTGCTTTTGGATGTAATTGACTTAGTTCCATCTCAATAAGTTTATCAAAAACATAATTCCTTACCTTTGCTGCCAAACTTGCTATCTCTTTGCGTTTCCAAATTGAGATACCAATAAAGCCGATAGTTAGCAGACTCGCAATAAGCAATATTTTTTGATTTCGATCCATTCATATTTTATAGCTGTACCCCAAATTTTGCTAAAATTGGGTTTAAATCTCTCTCTTTTTCTTTTGTACTAAATTCAGATATAAACCAACCGTGCAAATCTTTGCCATCAGCGTACAGGTGTTTAGCAAACAGACTATCAGCCGAACCTCTGAAACCATACGGTTTAGCGCCAAAAATCGTATAAACTGTTAGATAGTCGTCTCTGGTTTTGAGCTTGTTGAGTATCGATAAAACGGTTTTATTTTGATTTATACCCCTTTTCATAGCATCATATAAACTTAAGGCTATTGTATGCGCTTCGTTATCAGTAATGCTCCGATTATTGCGGTTAATCTCTTGACTCATACGCATAATTCGTTCGTTCATATCCTGCACATCTCTGTCAACTTTGGGTACAAATATTTTTTTATAAACTTTGTAACCAACCAAGCCTACAAGAGCCAAAGCGCCAAGTAAAATTATTTTTTTAGTTGTTGGATCAATTCCACTTGCAACTGCCGAAGCGACTAATGCGGGATTACCTATGCCTTTACTCTTTGACATTTAAACGAATTTTAAAGCTGTTTTAACAACTCCAGGGTTTTGTTTAACTTTCGATAAAAGTTTTATTAAGTCTTGATTATCAACTACATTAACCGTGTTTTGTATTAAATTTCCCAATAATTTAACTGTCTCATCATTGGGGGCTGATATTTTGATTTTAACTTCATACTGTTTCATATTTCTGTGTCTCCTCTTGTACTTCTTCTGTTTCTTCTAATTTGCCTACACTTTTATTATTTGCTCCATTTGCCCAATTGTAATGCATTTCTATTAATTCGTTATCTTGCATATACATTGCGGTTAATGCTTCTATATATGCAAGATTACGCCGTGATAGCTGTTTTAGCCACTTTGTAATTTGTTCTATTACAGCAAGTTCCTGTTTTCTTTCGGAAGTCAGGTTGTCGTTAATTCCGCTAATCTCTACGTCTGGAGTTTCAACAGTTTGCGCTGATGGAGCGGGTTGTTCCTCGTCTGACAACAAGCCTAAAAGCGTTGCACTGTCAATGCCGAATAAGCCACTTACAAAGTTAGGACGGTTTTTAACCATGTTTATGGCTGTTTTTTCAAGTATTGCACTGCCAAGCTGTGTGAGAGAAATGCCAAGTAGCGAATTTTCAGGTTTATACTTCTGCAAGTCGATGTTTTCATCTTCAAGCACTTGGATTTCGCCCTCCAACTTTTCATAGTTTTTAAAAAGTTTCTCATTTTCAGATGTTAACAATTTGTTTTGTTTTAATATCTCCTCTATTTTTAGCTTTAAATCGGCGATTTCTTTATCTTTTTCGGCGATTGAAAGGCGTTGAGTTAATATACCATCACGAAAATTTAACATACTTTTCAATGTCTCACCTGCATTAACACTGCCTAAACCGTCTTGTGATACCTCGATTCCCAACACGCCCATTAACACATCAAAGCCGTTAAGCCCGCTGTTTTGTGGTGGCGCTTGTTGCTGTGTTTGTTGTGGTTCGGCTCTTTCGGTTACTTTTCGCTCTTTTGGTTGCGGTGGGCTGTATGTTACTATCGGAGCGTTTGAATTTTGACGAACCCTAATAGTTTCGGTATTAAGCAGTTTGGCACGTGAACTTGTGCCAGAATATATATTGATTTCTACAACTGCAACTTCTGTATTTTCAAATAGGCGTTGCATTTTGTCACGAAAAACATCTGCGCCTGCAATTTTCTGAACCGTTGCAATTTTCTTATGTCCCGGCTCTTGTAAGGTTTCAAACGTTAATTCAAAACCATAGCGTTGTTCTTGGCTGTCCCAATCCCTAAATGTTTCAACTAATCTTTCGTATTTGTTTAGCTCCATTGTTTTAAAATTTAATATTTGCGTCTGCGAACTTTTTTCACTTTGGTTAAGCGGATAAAGTTTAAGATTATTGAAAAATCAGTACTTTCAGTAGAATCTCTTTTTGATGTAAGTGATATTTCGGCGTAGTCGGTTAAAACCGTATAAAAACTTTTAGGTAATCTGTCTAAATAATAAACATCGCTTGATGTTGGTGAGTTGAATTCGATTGTTTTATAAAGAGGTTTGCCATCTGTTGTTTTATTAAATAGAATATCGTCTAATAAAAGTACTTGATTTTTAACAGACAGTGTAAAAACTAATTCTGTGACATCTGTTCGGTAGCTATAGAAGTCAACCAAAACACTATATCCTTGATTTTCAAGGGATTTAATTTGACTATCTAAAAATGCGCTTTTAATCATATTCACAAACTATTTTTAATTTTTTTTTCTTTATTCTATTTGTGTTGTGCGTTTTTATTGAAACAAACATATGATTATTGCGTATTTTTATATTTAAAGGAGTCTTGATAGTTTTAAATGAACTATCATTGTTTAATTCCAATCCTTTTCTATTAATCATATCGTAATGATTATTTTCAATCTCAAGAGAAATAAGCACTTCATCTATATTTATACAAAATACGGCTACACTTAACAGAGTGTTAATATCTGACGGCAAAAGCACAAACTGCCTTGATTGCTCTAAAACAATATCTTCTATAAATATTTTACTCATCTTGTTCTTTGCAAATAAAACATATAGCTATCTGATTGCTTTCGTTTAAAGCAGAACGAGTTAATTTGATTTCAAACAGTTGATTATTATTCTCAATGTCTAAGTCAAATTTTACGTCTGAAATTGGTAAAAGCCCCTTAAACTCAATTATTGTGGCATAAAAATTATTCGAAATAACCTCTTGGTTGTCGATGTTAAGTCCAAAAAGTGTACTGCCCATGCTCTTGGCTGGAGAAAATAAAAAAATCCCCTTAATTGTTTTATACTGGTTAGGTATGCGAAACGAAGTTTCTTTGTATAAATCTGTCCCTAACGATACGTTTATTACATATATTTTATTTTGCATTGTGTGGTGTTTTTAGTTTAAGAATTATTTGAATTTTGTAATCAAAATTATCATACAATACTTCATTTTTTAATGCTGAAACGGTTATAATAGATACTGATTGTGAGTTAATATTAATGGGCATAATTTTTTTAACAGGGATATTTGACCAAAGTGTGTGAAAGAAGATATTTGTTTCATAAACATTTGAATCGCAAATTATTTGTGTTTTGCTTTCTGATAATGCTTTTAGAACAGTTCCTCTTTCATTAAATACATCCTCAGTTATTTGTTTGAAATATCTAATGACGTTAAAAAAAACTGATTCGATAGTTTTATTTCTAACTATATTTATAGTTGGATCTTTATAATTACTAGGCACAATTTCTCCACCAGGTGTTACCATCAGTCCAAAAAAATCGTTAATAGTTGTATATTCTTCAAATTCGTAAGAAAAACAATCGTATTCTTCAACATTATCGAGCGTAAATACAAGATAAATAGTTTCCTGTAAATAGTAATTAATTAATATTTTACCGTTAGCAACAGGATAATTAAGTGTTAACTCATTAATATCTAATTTTCTCGTGTTTTGAGTTGCATTTACAATAATAAGGTTAATAGGTATTTTTACTACATCAATCCCCCCAACGCTTATTTCAATATCGCTCATTCCAGTTTGGTCTTCGTGCTCCTCAGATTGTAACCAATTCATCTGTTCTTTGCTTAATATTGCATATATGCTTTTTATTCGCTTGTAACCTTTAGGTAAATAAAAAGTATGTTGTGCATATTTTAAGTTATGCAACGGCACAATATACTGACATGTCTCCTCTGACCTCATTTAATTTCTTTTACTTGGTTATGGCGTTTTTTTAAAGTTTATACAGCTATCGAATTTTCGTTCTAAATCGTTGATTTTCTCTTTAATATTTGCTATTTCAACTTCGTGCAGTGCGTGGGTTTTATTAATATCCGACATTATGTTGTCAATTTTGTCTAAGCGTGATATTATTTCGGGCCACTTTTTAAATAAAAAGTTGCGTGCAATGCTTCTTATAAATCCGAATAACAGAGATATTAAAACACATAGTACTGATATTGCAGAGCTTAATATCCAAATTTTTATATCCATTCTTTTTTGGAAAAAAATAATAAAGCAGGGAGCGATTTTGCGCCCCTTGCTTTATTGGATTGTTTTATTTTTTGTCAATCATCGAGCCATGTAATACGACTTTAACGGATGGCACAGCAGCTGTTAGCCACAATTCTGGTTTTATCTCAGTCATTGGAGCTAAAATTTTGGGATTGTCGAGGCGATAATAGCCCGATAATCTGTCTGTCATGTGCGCATTGTTAAAGATTTCACTCGATGTGCGTGGAACTATAACATTACCACCAATAGCAAGCTGAAACTCGCCGTTTGTGATTTTTTCGCTTGGAGCTAAGAACTCTGCGCCCAAAGCATCATTTTCGGCGGTGTTACCTTCAAGTACTTGAATGGCTGTTAACATAAACCATTTGTTTGGCTCAAGTTTACGGTGGTTAAGGTTCGTTTTACCTGCTACAGCTGTTTGATCGTTGGTCATCAACTCGAATTGCAAGGAGGCGCCTGGAACTTTAACGCTGTAAAGTTGGCGGTCAACAAGTTGTAGGGTTTTGTTTGCCAATCCATCTCGTATTTCTTGAGGCAGTTGATCCAGACGTGCAGCAAATTCGGCTTTACTGGTTGCACTTTTGGTGTGTACCGCTTGGCTTGCAGCTACACGATTTGTGTTGTTAATTCTGCGTGTAAAGCGGCTAACAGCTTTACGTCTTGCGGTGCTTCCTGGTCTTAGTCGTGAAACTCGACCTAAAAGCTCCTCAATTTTTTCATCGGTTGTTGGTTCGTCAATGTTGCCTAACAATCCGTCTATCGCTAATACTTCTTGTTCTTGTTCTTCCATTTCTTTAATTATTATAGTTGTTTTAAAATTAGTTTAGTTTGTTTTGTTTTACTCAATTCCGCTTATGTCATCTATAACAACGACTTTTGCATCTTCGTAATCGTCTCCCTCAATGCCTTCAATCTCTCCTTCCTTGTTTTCTGCGCCTTTTACGCCAAAATCATCGAGGTTTGGTAGTTCAACTTCTGATGCCCCCATTCCTGGCAACGGCACTAAATCGGTGTTGCCAATTCCTGGTAATATTACCTGTTCTGTTTCTTCGTCGCCTGATAAAGAGATAACAGGTTTACGTGCTAACTCGTTCACAAGAATTGCTCCGCCAGATATAGCTACACCTATACAGATGTCTTTTGCAATCTCTTGTTTAACAAATTGTTGCGCCACAATACCGCTTGCAGCAAGCAGTACGGGTGTAACAATTTTTTTCGTTTCGTTACCATCAAGCCCAAAAATACCGCTTACGGTTGGGCTGACGTTTCTATTGAGAATCCTACTCAGTTGGCTTCCCAAAAACATTCCTCCGATAATGGCAAGCGGACGTTTCGCATCCTTGCCAAGTTGTGTTACGGAGGCTTTAATTGATCTTTTATTGCTCATGCTTTTACTTATTAATTACTTGATTATTACTTAATTATCGTGTTCGCACACGTCTTGCATTGCTCTCACGCCCTGATGTGAGCTTAGGCTTGCGAGCCGTTGTGGTTGTTCTTTTTCTTTTGGTGGTTCGTTGTTTACGTACACCTTCGAGTCCGTCTATGCCGTTAATACCTGAGACGCCTCGTCTTGTAGTTGCTTCTTTCTTTTTTCGAGTGAAAAAATATACGCCAACACCGAGCGCAATTGCGCCAATTGCCAATGGAGCATATCTTTTTACCTTACTCATGAAAGTTGGATTTGTATCATTCATAGGTTTATTTGTTATGTTTGTTTCTTCTGTTTCTGTAGGTGTATTTTTGAATGTAGTTTTCAAATCATCAACACCTTTTTTTATAGTTTCAACATTTTGTTTAATTGCTACGGCTTTGGTAACGCCTTTTGAGAATATTTTAGCTACTTTTGCCAAAAAGGGCGCTGCTGCTGCTGTTGATGCGCCTGCTGCTGCAGCAGTTACAGGTTCAACTCCCAAGCCGCTAACGCCGTCTTCTTTTTCTATTTTTTTTATCTCTGATTCGTTTGCATTTAATTCAGCGCTAAAATCGGCTTCTGTTTGTGGTATTTTTTTTGTCCACTTGCGTTTATATCCGCTTCTGATAGCTTTTTGTAGGTTCTTTTCTTTACCACCAAGTTTGTCAACAAACAATTTTTTGATTTTGTCGTATGCCTCTTTTGATTTCGCTGTGACATCAGGCGGAAAGCCAGAAGTTATAGCTGGATATGATTTTGTAGCAAATTGTCCCATATTAAGTCTAAACGCTGTTAAAAATCCCGCTCGAGCCGCCACGGATAGAGGATTAAAGCGTTTTATAGCATGACCCACCTTTTTAAATCCCTTTTTTACCTTAGACCAAAAACCCTCTAATACTTCACCATCTTCAAAATCGTAGGATATTGTACCTAAACCCATCAATGTTTGTTCTTTTTTCTCCAAAATATCCAATGCTTTTTCGCGATGTGGAGTATGCCAGTATTTTATAGCATAATCTAACATCTGCAAGGCTGTCGAGGGGTTTTGATTTGTAACAAGATGTGGTTTTGCTGCCACCACGTTACGTGTTTTTGTAAGATGCTGAAACATAGCATCGTCAGCACTGCCTAAACCGTTCAAGTAGTTGTCAAAATCTGTCCCATTTAAAACATCTTGGTATTGTTGATCTATGCTATTGTCTGTCTCTATGCCATTTAAAAATTGTATTGGCATGCCGTTTAAGTTCATATCTTTATGCTTTATAATCTTTTTTGTTACTGTAATTTTTTTCTTCGTTGTAGTTGTCCAACACTGGATCGACAGTATAATATTTACCGTTCTTTGTTGGAACTATTATATAGACGTGTTGGAATCGGTTGGGATCGCTGTATGCCGTGACTCTGAAACGATAATCAATACCTAAGTTATCTAAAATTGTGGCTATCAGAATACTGTAACAATCACAATCGCCCTTCTGGTCGTGCAGTGTACGCAAAGGGCGACGTAACTGCTCTGTATATTTATGGTCAGGTATATATTGAATGTACTTGTAAACGAAATCGAAAATATTTTTCAATGTTTGATTTAATGTGTTGGCTTTTAGCGCTTTGGCTAAATTTCTCGTATCGCCTTTGTATTTTTTAACGATTTTTGACATCTCGTGTAGAGTGCGGTCAACATCACCATCGTTGACAATTATAGGATTGGTATTTTCAAGCGAGCCAATGCTATCGATAAGATGTAAATAATCTTTTTTGGGACTGATAACTCGCTTTGCTTTAGCTACTAATCCCAAACCGTTAAGTGCGATTTTTTGTAAATCTAAGGTTAGAGCCATAGTTGTAAGGTTGGCTTCTAAAGTTGCTTTGATAGATAGCTTACTTGCTATTTCAATGGATTGGTCGCCATAGCTTTTCCATGCTGAAAATTCGCCAACTTTAGCATTTTCTAAGTCAGTGAGCGAGGGCTCAAATGTTACAGAATTTAATTCTGATATTGCACCTGCTGGCACATATCCTTTTATGGTGTTAGGCAGCTTTACGATTGGCGTATTTTTGTAATTGAGTGTAATGTTTTTGATTTCAATTGATTGCCCCTCTGAACCTTTGTTTTGTACTGTAAAAGTTACAGTGAAACGCAAACGGCGAAATTTGCTAATTCCTACAATTTCTGGCGCTTTTGAATAATTGATATTTACCTCGATTTGTGGGGCTTCTGCTTTTGAATTTTGGAAATTAACCGCTGTAATTGAAGCGGTGTTTGATTCGGATTGATAGTTTTCAGGCGTATTGAGGGCTTTGGGTTTTCTTGTCATTGCGTACAATGCCAAGCCACCCAAAACCACTCCTGCGCCAATAACCGTTAACTGTTTTTTATCAACCAAAATTCAAAAACTTATGAGAAATTCAATTTTGGCGTAAAAGTAAAATGTGTTAAAATAGTGGGTGTAGGTTTGCGTAGGTTTGCGTAGGTTTATGTAGGTTTTCTCTTTGCAATTAGCAATTAACAATGTGCAATGAACAATTGAGGTAAAAAGGGGAAAGTTAAAAGTATAAAGGCGGGAGAGGTAGTTTATTAATACCTATGAAATATTGTCTTTTTTATTTGGAAAGCGTTTATATATTTTGTCTCTCGATAAAACTCTTGTAAATTCAACAGTGTCTTTAACTATGTAAATACCAATTCTATAACGTCCTATCCTAATACGATAGGCGTTTTTTGTTCCCTGAATTTTTTTAATATTAGTAATATCTTGATGTTTGCTTGCTTTTTCAACGTTTTCGATAGCGCTTGCAATATCATCTAAAACATTTTGGTTGGTAATGTCTTCGATATCTTTTTCAAATTTTTCACGAAATTTTACTTTCATTTCTTTTTTAGCTTTTTCATTATTTTTTCTTTTGGTACAAACTTGGTTTTTTTGCCTTCTTCCATAGCTCCAAGTAGTCCCATGTCAATAATATCGTCGTCTGACAAGGTTTTGAACGATACGCCTATTCGGTTTGCTAAATCTATAAATAGCTTTAGGTCTGTTTTATTTGTCGATGTTATTATTATTCCGTTCATGATGTTTTTGTTTTTTTTAGTTTACACAAAAATACGAAATTTTAATATAAAATCAATTGTTAATTGCTTCCGGTTCTCCGAAGTGTTTTTTTATCTCTTCAAACATTGGCACGGTAAGCACTTTCATAGTTTTTTTATAGCCTAACTTCACAAGCTCGTCATATAGCGGTTTACAGTTATGAACTTCACGAAAAAAACGAAATACGTTTTTTTTGGTCGTGTTTGGCTTATACTGCTTGGCTATGTTGTATTTGCTTAACATGGGGTAATCAATTAACAATTAACAATGTGCAATTAGCAATTAGTGTCGGGGGGTAGATTCTGTGGAACTGTCTTTTACAACACTGTCTATTACGGTTTTAAAAAAGGGATTGGTTTTGTAAATTGCTTCAATTGAGGCTTTTAGAGAGTAAAGCGAACCGTTTATAACAGAATAATACTGGTCATAAAGGGACGATATGAGTATAAACGCCTCTTTGCTTTTTAATTCCTCTATATCAGAAGCTTGTATTAAAAGATCTGATAACTGCTCTGTGGTTGTTTTCTTAGATAACAGGTATTCTTTGTAAGAATCAACACAAACGGTTGCAAATTCAGACAATAAAAGATCAAGACCGTAACTACCTTTTTCTTTTTTTTCCCAAATTTGTTGTTCTGGTTCAACTTTTAAGAATTTTAAAAATTCTGCTGCTTCGCTATCACACACAAAATTTTTGTCTTTCCACTGTATAAATACAGGATATTTGTTTTCGTTTTTATTGATGTAACCTATTTTGTCTTTTATGTCCATTGCTCTAATCGGTTAAAAGTTTTTAAAGTTGTTTTTCTATATAAGAGTTTACACACATGGTTGCGAACTCTGCCAATAAATGCGCTACCTCGTAGCTGTTTTTTTCTGTTACAGAGTCATAAACAAACGGGTGGTTGTAAATATTTTTGCTTTGCAAAAACTCTTCGGCTTCGCTAATGTCGATAAATATTTCTTTGTTTTCGTGTTTTTTCATTTGTATTCGTTATTGGCAATCACACCAAGTTGTTGATGCTATTATTTCAAAATTTGAGTGACAAAGGGTTTTACCCGCTAATTCCCAAAGTGACGTTACGTCTGTTTCGTCATATGGTTCAGGATTATATACCTTTACCTCTTTAGCTTCCTGCTCGGTAAGCTCTTCAAGCTCGGTTATCTCTTGTATCCAAATTTCGCATTCTCTATCATAAGACTTTAATAAATGCAATAAATCTTTTGCTATACACCAATCTGTTTCTCCGCATTCGTGGGTTATTTTGTAAATCATAATTCGTAATTGTTAATAGTTTATTTCATCAGGTAGGTTAAATCGCTGTTTGTCAATGGTTTTCACCCAAACCAATGCACCGTTAATTTTAATTTTGCTTAGTAGCGTTCCGCCTGTTGCTGTTTTGTTTCCGCCGTTTTGGTACTGTATTTCGCATGCTTGGTTGTAACTGTATATGTCAAATTTAGTGTCGAAATTAAGGACTTTTGCGGGTGTGAAATTCAGATATTCGCACGTATCGATAGTATGATTAATACCGTCAATTACTTGTTGTATAGGCATTTGTAGGGCTGTGGCACGGTCGATTATCGTAAAAACAACTTCTTGGTCTAACTTAGGGAACGCAGCAACTAAGCGTTTTAAAGCTTCTGCTATCTCATCCCTCTTGGCTGGCGGTTGGTTCTGATAAATCGAGATTTGTCCGTGTCCGTTCTGTCCAAGCTCGACAAGCGTTCGGTTAATTCGTGCGACTTGCGATGTAGTCGTCGATTGCTGCAAATTTCGTGGCAAGTTTGCTTTTTGTAGAATTGAGCCTACTGTTTCCATTTTTTAAATAACTATTTATTTCATTAAACTTTGATTGTAAAAGCGTTAAGCTCATGTTTTGATATAACCAGTTGTTTTCGGTTATGCTCAGAACTTGGGTAAAATACCAGTCGTAGAGCTCTAACATCTCAGCGGTTGTGTTGTCGGGGTGGATTTTTCGGAAAATTTCTTGAATTTTCGATATTGCCACGTAGTCTTTTTCCGCTAACTGATACTCTATCTGTCTGGTTTGGTGGTACTTTCGTTCCCAAATTTGCGCTATTTGCTGAAAATATTCGCTTTCGGAAGCCTTGGGCTTTTTGCGCCGTGCGGTCTGCTTTGGCTTGGGCTCGGGGGGCTTTTCGCGCAACTTTTGGGGGGCTTTTCGCGCAACTTTTGGGGGATCTTCCTTTTGTTCCGAAAAATTTAAGGGTTGTTCGGAATTTTCGTCAGTAACCGAATTTTCAGATTCTAAAAAATTTGAAGATTCAAAGAATTTTTTTTCTTGACCCGATTCCCCCTTCGTGAAGGGGGTAAGGGGGTTATATATATTCTCTTTTAAATCTTTTATATCTTTTATATCTTTTAAACTGTAAGAGTTAGTGTCAACGTTAGTGTAAGAGTTAGTGTCAACGTTAGTGTAAGAGTTAGTGTCAATTAAAACAACACTAAAAATTATATAAAAGGCTGACAAATGACGCTTACCCTCAATAAAATCAATTAATCCAGCTTGTTTCAATCTATTCCTACATTTAGTTAAAGTACTACGATTAATACCAACTTCGTAAGTGATTGTATTTGTGGCAACTTCTAACTTAATATCTAATGGGCAATCCCTTTTAAACTTACCTTCCAAATTGGCTTTTTGCAATAAATAGAAGTAGAAGGTCGTATCAAAAGAATTCAACCTACTTTTGATATTTTGAGTATTATAAGTTTTCCAAAAATTATTGATATAATGAAGATAACTCGCCATATTTATATAAGAAAAACCCTTTTTACATCGTCAATATGATACTTTGCAATGCCACTTTTGGCATGGTTTTTTAAACCGTGTTCTATTGTTTTGCGGTGAACTGTGGCTATGCTTAATCCGGTAATGTTCATTATCTCCTTACGTGTCATATACTCTTTTTTTGGTGGTTCTTTTTTTGGTAATCGTTGTTGTATATCCTTTATGGCTTCGGATATTTGGGACATTTGAGAAATAAATTTATTAAAGTCCTCTGTTTCAATGATAATTGCGGTTTTACTCATTGTGTTATGTTTTTTATTCTGTTTTCAGTTAAATTTTTTATAGCAAACGTAAATAGTGTTGAACGTTCGTCATCTGTTAGTTCTGTGAAATAGTTATTTATAAAACTTCTTATTTCTTCAATTGCAATTACAGCAGACTGTTTATCTATATATTCCTTAAATATTGTAGTTAAATTGTCTGTTTTATTGTTTGGTTCTCTGAAATAGGGCTCTATTTGTGCAAGCTCCTGAATTGTTAAGGTTTCGGGTAACAGTCGCAGTTTGGTGTCGTCAACGTCTGTGAATTTGCAAACACAACGCAATTGCGCTGAGTTGGAGCGATATATCGCTTTTATTAATTGGTTGTAGGTTAAGGGCTTCATAATCAATTAGCAATTAGTTTTTAAAGTATCAAACTGCATTTTATTCGTGAGTTAAAGTCTATTTGTGCATATTCTTTTGCCTCTTTTATTGTTTCAAAAATTGACAAAGGCTCGTAGTTGAATGGTTTGGTGGATAGTTCAAGATTGTACATACCTTTAGCGCCTGTTTTATCAAAACGGATGCGATAAAAGCCAAATGCTGTTTGTGCCACGTACATTCTTTGAGGTGTTTTATTCCACAGTAAAGGTTTTACCTTTATTCTTTTGTTAGTAAATAGCTTTTTAATAAGTTCCATGTTTTATAATTTTTGTTGTTAATTGCTGTTTAGTGTCGATTTGAACAATATTATAAATAGGGTGTAGCCCTTTTCTTATAGCGAACTTTTGTGCTTTTTTAAGTGTTTTAAAGGTTCTGATTTTTCCCATTATATTTTTATAATATCGTTTTTGCTTTGTGATAGGGTCTTCCCATGCAAGACAGAAGTAATTTTCATATTCCAATGGTTTTGAAAAATACATCTCTGTCATGGTTCAAATATTTATTTATTTGTTGTTTCAATTTTTATCCACCCTTTGCGCTGTGCGTGCAAGAGTAGGAGGGACGAGGCAATGAAGTACGCAACGCATATCAAGACGGCATACATTGGCGAGCGTTCGGCATCTATCGTTAGAGCCAATACGCTTATAATCCAGTTAATTAGAATTAGTGTTTGTCTCATTATCTTTATTTTTAAGGGTTATATATGTGAGAAGCTCTGCGTAACAATCTTTGCACAGATGGAATTTTCCGACCTTCTCCCATATCACAAATTTCTTTTTTAGCTTGATAGGTATTATTTCAACCTTGCAGTTGTCGTTATCGACCCACATCGCACCGCAACTATCACATATTTTTGCTTTCATAGCTTTATTCAATTATCAATTATCAATGTGCTTTATCTCTTGCACGTGTTTTTCTTTTATCATATTTTTTACATGCTTTGCGCCACTCTTTATATACATAACCCCGTTGTTTACAATATTCTAAGCTGGCACACGACTTACATTTTTTGCGTTCCCATTTTTCTCGTGGTCTTAATAATAAGACAAGTAACTTTCTTACTTTTCTCCCTCGTTTTTTACGTTTTTTTGCCATAGGTTTATTCAATTATCAATTATCAATTATCAATGCGGTGCACTGAGCGGAGTCGATGTGTGCAATTAGCAATTATTGTCGGTTGGTTTCTTCAAGTGTTCTTCTAACACACTGTTTTCTTTCGCTATATCGTTTATAACATCTTTAGTTTCGGGAAATGATTGATATACAAACTCAATTGAGTCTTGTACAGTAAAAAGGTTACCTTTTATGAAAGAATAAAGCTTTCCGTTATAGATGATTAGTTGAAATACAGCTTCATCTTCTTGTAAATGTTCAATCTCTTGAGCCTTATTTTTAAGCTCTATTAGTTGTTGTGTTGTTTTTTCTTCTGTTTTTTCCATAGTTTGAAATTTTTAACGGTTATTATTCAATTAGCAATTAGCAATTATCAATTAGCAATGTGCAATTAGCAATTAGTGTCGGCTTCTAAGTGGGTTGCCAATTCTTTAAGTGCTGAGATTGCTGAACTTCTAACTTGAAGGCTTGGATTTTTAGAAATTATTTCAAAATCTATATCAACCTTATCTTTTATTTTGTCATATGACAAATGCATTAAAATCATCATGTTTATATTCTTTTCTACACTTGTCGTTTTTATCGTAGTATCTGTATGTTTTTTACTTAGCCGTATTTTTTTGACTATTATAGTAAATTGGTAAATGAAAAGAGTAAATACGGCAAGACATAACAGAGCTGTTATAACAATTGCGGGTGTAAATTCTGTTCCCATAGGTTTATTCAATTAGCAATTAGCAATGTGCAATTATCAATTATCAATGTGCAATTAGCAATTGAGATCTGTTTTTTCTACTTCTTTTGCTAAATCAGAGATTTCAACAGCTTTAGCGTAAGCCTCATTAATTGTTTTTAAAACAATTGTAACATTTTCTAAATATGATTTCAGCCTGGTTGCCATTTCGCGCTCCTTCTCTGAAATATTTTCCTCTTTTAGTTTTTCGTCGGCTTCATTTATAAAAAAGCCACCCATAATTTCAAGAACTATTAGCGCGTCAGCTGCGTTGTTTCTTTTTGTTGTCATAGTTCGAAAATTTTTTAACGGTTATTATTCAATTATCAATTATCAATTAGCAATGTGCAATTAGCAATTAGTGTTTTTAACTCGTAATTGTTAATTGTTCATTGTTCATTGCACATTGTTCATTGTCTTCAAGGTATTTTTTTCTAAAAATTTGTCTTACGTGTTCAGCTTTTACGCCTCGCGTATTATAGCGCACGGCGCTACTAACGGTTAGTCGGCTGTATCCGGTTTCGTCCATTATTTCTTTTACCCAGCCGTACGGAATTATTACAATTTGTTTTTTTTCGGTTTTCTTTTCTGTAGTTTCTTCCATAATTAATTGTATTTTTGTTGGTTATTGTCGAAATAGTTAATTGTCTTGTTGATTAATTAACAATTGCAAATATGGAGATAATTTTCTCAATAAAAAAATAAAATGAGAAAATTTTATCAAAAAAAATACTCCCATGATAGAACGAATAAGAAAAATAATTGAGAATGAGCAAATTAGCGTCAGAGCATTTGAGCAAAAAATTAAAGCAAGTAACGGTTTAATTCGAAAAGCAATTGCAAATAATACAGATATTCAAAGTAAATGGGTTACAAATATTGTAGAAAATTATCCGCAATATAGTGCTGACTGGCTATTAACCGGCTCCGGTTCAATGTTAAAAGATACCGAAAGCGTTCCGCGCGCCGTAAAATCGGATAGTAACAAAGAGGGGATACCGTTAATCCCTATTAGTGCAATGGCGGGCTTTTTTACGGGCGAGGTTAACATTATGGAATATGAGTGCGAGCGGTATATTATACCTGTGTTTCGCGATGCCGAGTTTCTGATACAAGTTAAGGGAATGAGTATGTATCCGAAATATACGGCAGGGGATATTGTAGCATGTAAAAGACTATCGTTGCAAGATATTTTCTTTCAATGGAATATGGTTTACGTATTAGACACAGCACAAGGCGCACTTATAAAACGTGTGCGAAAGGGGAAAGACACAGAACACATACTGCTTGTTAGCGAAAACGAGGCGTTTGAACCTATTGAACTATGCCTTGAACAGATAAACGCCGTTGCGCTTGTGGTGGGGGTTATACGGTTGGAGTAGAAAGGGGGGCTCTCTGTTGTTGATAAAGTGTTGAAAAATAAATGCTTAAAAAAGTGAAAATAAAGTAGTTAATGTTTGGTAGAATGATAAAAAAGTGGTAAATTTATGGAAATATTACAATCAACAGGGGTTATTATAACAATAATTGCTGCATCTGTTACAATATTAACAGCGTTTATTGGAATTGCAGTTTGGTTAATAAGAACAAGGTATAAACATGGGGCAGAAATAAAAGTAATGTCAGAGCGGTTTAATGACCTAAAAGAGAAGCAAATAGAACAAGGAGTGGATATTAAATATATACTGGGAAGACTTCCGGTGTTTGAAGAAGCAGCAGATACAATAAACTATTTAGTAGAAAACGAAAACGAAGATGAAGAAGAAATAAATTTATTATTATGAGTATAAAAGAAAAATATAAGCGATTGCGTGAGCTTCATAAAATAATGAGAGCCCATAAAGGAACTTTTGCAGAAATAGATGAGTATCTACTTTTACTCTATGAACTTAGGGCTATACCTCAAGAATTTTATGACGATTATAAAACTATAAGGGTAACGGGTAGTAAGTCTGCAATTTATAATAAATTAAGTTACGCAATGGGTTATGGAACTGATATATTATTTAGACATACGTTTGGAATGCCTATAGAATCAACGGATAGTATTCCTACTGAACAGCAAATAAACCCCGTTAGAAAAAAAATTACATTTAAACCACTTGAACGAAAAAAATGGTTTTCAGATATTTCCCAAAAAAAACTTAGGAGAAAACTTTTTGGAGAAATGCCACATAAATAATAGCATATTTGGGGCGTTTTTTGGGAGTTGATTTTAGGTGTGAAAAATATTATATTTGCAACGTGTTTCCAACATACAAACTTTTTTAACATCAAGAGGTGCAGCTCTATCTGCATATACTAACATACAGACTTTTTTAATATACAGAGGTGCAGCTCTATCTGCATATCATAAAGGAAACATACAGCGAGCCATAGTATAAATATATGTACTATGGCTCTTTTTTATAGAAATATCATTAAAAAAGTAGGGTTTTTATGGGAAAAAGTCAAAAAATCCTTAAAAAACCGCACTTTTCCACACTTTTCCGCATTATGCACGCACTTTTCCACGTTGTGAGCACACTTTTTTGTATTCAGAGGCTAATAATCTTTAATCGGTGGCTAATATTGTTTATTTGGTGGCTATAATTTTGTAAAATATAGCTGTTTTTTTGGAGTGGGTTTTGTTGGTTGTAGAATTGTAAAATAGTATATTTGCAATATGGAAAACAAGGGACAAATAGAAATAAGAATAACGGGCAGGAAAGATAATCAGGAACTTACGCCCGAAAACTACGATATTCGAGAAATAATCGCAATGCTCGAAAATGTCGAAAGCTTGTTATATTCAAGCGACAGCAAAGAGCGACCGACTATAAGCTACAAAATTGAGGGCGGTTCTGTAAGACACGTATTAACAACATCAATGCAAGAGGTTATAGGGTTTAATGCTATAATAGGGCAAATAAATGAAAATCAAAGCATTGATTTTTTAGAGGATAAGACGGCAAAGGCGTTTGAGAATATACAGAAAATGGCTACGAGATACGATTATACTTTTTATATATTAACATCGCTTGACCGAACAAACGAGGTAAAATTAGATAAAACAACTAATTTTCATCAATCGGAGCCTGTTTGGGTTGATGGAGAGTTCTATTTTTACGGTACAGTTACGAATGCAGGAGGCAAAGACAAAGCAAATATACATCTTGCAACCGAAGAACACGGTATAATCATCATAGAAACGCCACAAGAGTTTTTAAAAGAGTACGAAGGCAATATACTTTATAAGACTTTTGGCGTTCGTGTCAAGGCAAAGCAACATTATAAAACATTTGAAATAGACAAATCCTCACTTAAATTTATTGAATTAGTCGATTACGACCCTACTTGGGACGAGGAGTATTTAGATAATTTAATAGAAAAAGCTACTAAAAACTGGGTGGGAATTGAGGATAAAGATGCTTGGCTAAGAGAAATAAGAGGAGATTATGAAGTATAAAATATCAGTATTTTGTGATACAAGTTTTTTTGTTCGCTTGTTAGACAAAAACGACGCTCTTTGTACTAATGCAAAAGGGTATTTTCGTTATTTTACCGAAAATAAATTTAATTTGATGATTAGCACAATTGCAATTGCGGAGTATTGTATTCGTGGTAATTATGATGATTTACCAGTAAAAAAACTACTAACTGTTACTTACGACCTTGACCATGCACTTCGTACAAGCGAATTTGCAAGAATTGCATTTCAAGCACGACAAAATAATAAATTACAAGTAAACGATAGAAATATTATACCTAACGACACAAAATTGTTTGCACAAGCTGATTGCGCAAAGGCTGATTATTATATAACTTCTGACAGTAAAAGCGTTAAGGTTTACAATGCAATTAAGGAAAAAACGGATATAAAGTTTCAGTTTATAGACTTAAATACACCTTATAATCAAACTTTTGGAGTGCTCGACTTATAAATCTTAAAGCTCCCAATTTAATCCCCTCAATTGCTTATTTATCCGTTCGTGCGATAAGTGTATGTAAATCATTGATGTATCAATATCTGCGTGTCCCATTAACTGCATAATCAAATATGGGTTCTTGGTTATCTCTGCTAAACGTGTTCCGAATGTGTGTCGTGCTACGTGAAAGGTTAAGCGAACATCTATTTTTGCCATTAAAGCTATGGTTTTCAGCACTCTGTTAACGTGCTGATTTGTGAATTTTGGGAATATTCGTGCGGTGTCGTTTTTGTAGTAGTGTTCTAATATTTTGGCTGGCTTGCCGTCAAATAGTAGTTCAAGAGGGAGTAAAACGTTTTTATTAACTTTTATCATCTCTTTTTTTACGCTTTTACCGTCTTGTGTCTCTATAATATGTTTCTTCTCTAACGTTTCTACATCGGAATATCGCAAACCTGTGTAACAACTGAACAAAAACATGTTCCAAACATCGTAAATCTCTATATAACTGCTTGGAATTTGTAAATCTTCTATGCTTTTAAGCTCAGCAATAGTTAAGGCGGTGCGATCTCCTTTCGTTTTTTTTGTTTTAAAGTTTAAATATGGGTTTTTGTTGGCTTCAAATAAGCCTTTCAACTCTGCCAATCGTAGAAAGCGTTTAATATGCTGATGGTGCTTGTGCCTTGTATTTGGTGCTAATTTTTTTTCATTAGTCATAAACCTGTCAAAATCTGTAACTAAAGTATAATCAATTTCTGTAAATAGTATCTCTTTGCGAAATTCGGTCAATATATTAAATGTGTAAATATGCTCTTTGCGTGTTCCACGTCTCAAAGCGGGATCAATCTCTTGTTTGTAAAAGTCGGTAAAACTCGCCGTATTTACTTTATTGCCTTGCAAAAATTCATTTAAGTCGTTTGCGGTTATTGTACGTCCGCTGTTAAAGTTTGTATAAATATAGTCCTCAAGCTCCTGGACTTTATCTCGTAATATTTTGTTAAGGTGCGGTGCGTTTGAGTGTTTTACGATTGTGTTTTTTTCAGAGTTCCATTGTGCAGGTTCAACACTTATTCCGGTTGATATGAATTTTCTTATAAACGGTTCTCCTTGATAAAAAACTATTTCTATAGTAGCCTCGTTTTGCGCATTTAATTTTTTGCGCCTATTGTACATAATTGATAATGTTGCGGTTGTCATTTTGTTACACTGTTTTTCGTATTTGTATCACAAATGTATCAAAAATGTATCAAAATATCGAAAAAAAAAGCAAAAAAATAAGACTTTTTGAGAAGTGTAAAAATAAAAAAAAGTCTCCAAATGCTTAATAGTGGAGACTTTTGAATAAGTTTGAAAATTTTTGAAATTATTTCCCAGTCGGGGTAGGGCGACTCGAACGCCCGACCTCTACGTCCCGAACGTAGCACGCTACCAACTGCGCTATACCCCGAATTTTATTGAGAAAACCTAAATTCATGGCAGCGCAAAATTATAAATTTTTTTCACTACATGATGTGTTTTGATAAAATTTCACAATATCGTTAGCAATGCAACGCTTTTATTTTTTTTCAGCTTCGCTGAATTTTTATTTCAAACCATTAAGTTTTTCACGATTTGCAATCGAACATCAAAAAAAATAACTTTGTAGCCTCAACCGACAGCTTATAAAGTTTGAAAAAGAAAAAATGCTAAGTGTTCATAATCAAACTATTGCAATTTGGTTATATAATAGATAAAAAAAGTAGTTTGCAATAATTCATTTTCAACATATAATTTGCACCTTAAACTACAATATACAACTAAAATTCTTTAAGTTTGTAGAGTTTTATTTAAAAACCTTAAAAAGCATTAATTTTTAAACACATATCATTATGAGAAAACCAATCTATATTCTTATGGCAACACTGCTATTTGGTGCAGTTTCGTGCGCTGACAAGAGCAAAACCGAAACAGAAAACCCATTTTTCAGCGAATACAAAACCCCTTTTGGTATTCCTCCGTTCGAGCAAATTAAGGTAGAACATTACATCCCCGCTTTTGAAAAAGGAATGGAGGAGCAAGCAAAAGAGATTGAAGCTATTGTCAATCAGACAGATGAGCCTACATTCGACAATACAATTGTAAAATATAATTTCTCAGGAGAACTGTTAAGCAGAGTAAGTTCGGTATTTTCCAACTTGAGCGGAGCAATAAATAATGAAAATTATCAGGCAATTGCTCGCGAAATAAAACCCAGGCTTACTGCACATAGAGATAATATCTTACTAAATTCTAAACTGTTTAGTCGTATTAAGTTTTTGTATGATAACCGTTTGCAAAACAACTATAATGATGAACAATTACGCGTTATCGAAAAGTATTATAACGATTTCGTCAGAAACGGAGCCAACTTAAACGCCGAAGAGCAAGAACAGTTGCGTGAACTAAACAAACAAATGTCAACTTTAAGACTGCAATTCAATGAACGTATATTGGCTGAAACGAACGACAATTTTCGTTTGATAATTGATAATGAGGCTGAGTTAGCAGGTCTTCCACAATTTGTTATTGACGGCGCAGCCACGACAGCCGAAGAGCTTGGAATGAAAGGTAAATGGGTCTTTACACTACAAAAACCATCGTGGATACCTTTTTTACAATACTCAGAAAAGCGCGACCTGCGAGAAAAACTGTATCGAGGCTGGTTTATGCGTGGAGATAATGATAATGAGTTTGATACAAAAGAGATTATTACACAAATAGCTCAAGTTCAAACCAAAAGAGCAAAACTGCTTGGATTTAATAATTATGCAGAGTTTGTTATAAGCAACAATATGGCTGAAAATCAAAAGAATGTAGATGATTTCCTTAAAAAAATATGGACTCCAGCCTTGAAGAAAGCAAAGCAAGAGTTAGCCGAGCTTCAGGCTATTGCCGATAAAGAAAAGGCGGGCTATAAGTTAGAATCGTGGGATTGGTGGTTTTATGCCGAGAAACTTCGCAAAGAGAAATATGGATTAGATGAAGCCGAACTTAAGCCTTACTTGTCGCTTACCAACGTTCGTGATGGAATGTTTTGGGTAGCAGAAAAGCTATATGGAATAAAATTCACACTGATTGAGAATGCTCCTAAATATCACTCGGACAACGAAGCATACGAAGTTACAGAAGTCGATGGCTCACATCTCGGAGTTTTGTATCTCGATTATCATCCACGCAGTGGAAAAGATGGTGGCGCATGGTGTACTTCGTTTAGAGATGTTTACTATGATATTGATGGTAAACGTGTTCCTGCAATTGCATCTTTAGTTTGCAATTTTACCAAACCAACTGCTGAAATGCCGTCGTTACTTACTTGGGACGAGACAGAGACACTCTTCCACGAATTTGGACACGCACTGCACGTGTTGTTCAGCGATGGTCACTATAAACGAACGTCAGGCGATGTTCCGCTTGATTACGTTGAGCTTCCATCTCAAATTATGGAAAACTGGGCAGGCGAGCCAGAAGTGATAAAACATTACGCTAAACATTATCAAACAGGCGAAGCAATGCCCGATGAGTTAATAGAAAAACTTACTAACAGCGCTCATTTCAACCAAGGTTTTGCCACAGTTGAGTATGTCGCAGCAGCCATACTTGACCAAAGATGGTATTCACAAACAGTTGATAATCCAGTAACTGACGCACGTTTATTTGAGAAAACCGAAATGGATAAAATAGGTTTGATAAAAGAGATTTTACCGCGCTATCGCTCAACATACTATTCGCACATATTTGATGGAGGATATTCAGCAGGATATTATGTTTATTTATGGGCAGAAGTGCTTGACAGTGATGCCTTTGCTGCTTTTAAAGAGTCGGGTGATATTTATAACCAAGATTTGGCTGCAAAATTTAGAAAACACTGCTTGTCTGAAGTAGGAACATATCCAGCAATGGAACAATATAAAAAATTCAGAGGACAAGAGCCATCGGAAAAGCCATTGTTACAAAAACGGGGATTAAATTGAGTTAAAAGCAATTAGCAATTAGCTGTTAAATATCATAATATCGTTTACACTCTAAGAGACGTTTAGTGTGTCACAACATCGTTGACAAATAAAGTAAATTCCTTAAGGAATTTTGCCCTCAATCTCAGCGCCTTGCATTTGGACAATTCTGAGCCACCTTGTCACTTTTCAGCTAAATGATACTTTTGAGACAGCATCTACAATCAATTGACAATCACTCGATTGACAATTGCACATTGCACATTGTTCATTGCCTAAAAATTTAGGATTTGTCGATAAAACGATATATTTGTAAATAATCAAACTTTACATTAATGCTAAAAATACTACATACATCTGATTGGCATATAGGAAAAAAGATTTATGGTAATGATTTAGCTTCCGACCATAAACTCTTTTTTAAATGGTTGATTGAAACTATTAAAGAGCATCGAATTGACGCAATTTTGGTTTCGGGAGACATTTTTGATTTGTCTAATCCGTCAGTAGAGTCGCGGACAATTTACTATGATATTTTAGTTGAATTGCAAAAAGCAGATTGTCAGGTAATTATAACAGGAGGAAATCATGATTCGCCTATGGTTCTTAATGCGCCACGAGAACTGTTGAAAGCTCTGAATATTAGCGTTATAGGCAAATTAACGGAAAATATTAGCGATACGTTTATACCTGTAAAGAACCGTATGGGAGAGGTGGAAGCGATTATTGTTGCCGTGCCATATTTGCGAGAATATGACCTAAAAATGAACATATCTATTCAATCTTTCAACGAAAGGATTGAAGAACTGCAAAAAGCTACTTGTCAGTTATACAATAACTTAGCTAACGAAGTCGCAATGCAATTTCCCAATATGCCACTATTCGCTATGGGACACTTTATGGGTGTAGGCTCAACAATTTCTGATAGCGAAAGAGAGCTTCAAATAGGGAACTTGAACGCATTAGAAATTAGCAAACTAACTGAAGGGTTTGACTATTTAGCTTTAGGTCATATTCATAGACCGCAACAATTAAAGTCAAGTGTTCCTGCAATATATTCTGGTGCACCTATATCGTTATCGTTCAGCGAGTTTGATGATAGGAAAGTCGTTCGACTTATCGAGGTTGATAACTCTAAAATTTCCAATATCGTAAGTATTGAAATTCCAAAATTTCGCAAATTAGAGCGTATAAAGGGTAGTTTTGATGGGGTTTTGGAGAAGTTGGAAAACTTAAAAAGCAGTGACTATCAGTTGCAAACACTAATAGAGCTTGAATTTGTTGAAGAAACAAGAAACCCCATTTTAGATGACCAAATACAAAATCTAATAGATAATTGGCAAGCACCTGATTCCAAAATAGTTAAATACAAAATTTCATATACAGATATTTCAAATCAAACAGAACAGTGGATTGATGAAAGCATTAAAATTGATGAAATTAAACCAATTGATATTTTCTTGTCACACGTTGATTCTCTGAATTTAGATGAGGAAAAACGTATTCTTGCAGAGGAGGCGTTTAGAGAGTTGTTGATGAGTATAAATGAGTAAACGATTATTTTAGAGACGTGATTATCAGAAAAATAAGACTAAAAAATATAAATTCACTAAAAAGTGAACATGCTATAGATTTTACTTCTAAACCATTTTTAGGTAACGCTCTTTTTGCAATAACAGGTCCTACAGGAAGCGGAAAAACCACGATTTTAGATGCGATTTGTTTAGCTTTATACAACCGAATACCACGTATAACAACGAGCATTACTAAAAAGGTAATTGAAGATACTGGTGTTATTTTAAGTCACAATACAAAAGAGTGTTTTTCTGAAGTTGAATTTTTGTGCCGTCAGGGCATTTACACTTCGCGTTGGGAGATATCGACAAATAGAAACGGAAATTTACGAGATTATGAAATGAGACTTTACAATAACGAGGGAATCGTTATTGAGGATAAAAAAGGAAATGTTACGGAGAGTATTGAAAAGTTAATAGGACTTAATTATGAACAGTTTACAAGGTCGATAATGCTTCCGCAAGGTGATTTTGCTCTTTTTCTAAAATCAAACAAAAACGAACGAGGGAAGTTGTTAGAGAAAATAACAGGCAGTTCAATATATCGTGAATTAGGGCAAAAAGCATATTTAAAGTCAAAGGAAATTGATAAAGAGCTCGATTTTATTAAAAGCAGAATATCAGCATTGATTGCCGAGAAAATTGAAGACGAGGAGTACAACGAGATAAAAGAGAAATGCCTATTAATTGACCAGAAACAAGAAGAACTGCAAAATCAGATATCACAAACAAAGCAACAGATTGATATTAAGCGAAATATCACACGTTTGGAAAATGAAACTCGAACGGCAAAAAATATATTAAATGCAAAAGCAAACGATTTAGACTCTTTTAATAAATTGAACGGAGAAAGAATTTATAAACATCAACAGTTAATTCCGTATGTCGATTCAGTTAACGATATTTTAAATGTCCAAAATCAGATAAACTCAAATCAAGTAAAGTTAAAAGATATTGAAAATCAGATTGAAATAAATAAAAAAAAGAGTTTAGAGGTTAATACAGAAATAGGCGAGTTAATTAAAAACAGTGAAAAAATTAGTGAAACGCTAATTGAGAATCTTAATGAATTTGAGAACAGAGTAAAAGAATTAAACAACCTTATAAACAACAAAGAGACTGAATATCGAGCTGAATTTAAGACAATTAAAGAGTTGTCAAACGATTTTGGTTTAAATATTCAAATAAATGAGACTCCTCAGCAAATAGCCGAAAAAATATCAGACAAAAAGAAAAATACAATTGCAGATATTAATGCACTCGAACAAAAATATCCTAAAATTCATGTTGAATCTAATGCTCAGAATATCGAAAACTTGAATAAGTTGTTAGAAAAAGTGTCGCAATGGGAGAAAGACGCTATAACAATTAATCTTAACCAACAAAGTATAGAGGAGACAAAGAAAAAAATTAGCACAGTTAAAAACGAAATAGAGACTAAGCAGCATTTGATAACAGATTTGAACAATATGTTTGAATTGGTAGTGTTAGAACATAAGAACAAAGAGAGTGAGCTAAAAATTAGTCAGTTAGAAGCAAAGCTTGAAAACATAAGAAAACAACTCCAAAATGGCGAACCATGCCCTGTTTGCGGCTCAACAGAACATCCTTGGGCTAATAAGAGTGTTGTAGAGACCTCGCAACTTGAAAAAGATGTAATCGAATTAAATAAGAAGAAGAATGAAATTAAGTCGCAAATAGATTTGGAAATTGGAAAATTAGCACAAAATAAGTTGAATGTTAATGAGTTGGAAAACAAAATCAACTCAATACAAAAAATTATCGAGCCTTTAATCGAACAGATAAACAGCGTAAAAGCAGAACAATTTGCAATAACCAAACAAGACACCCCAACAGATGCAGTTAGCTTTATTAAAACTCAAATTGCTGATATTCAAAAATTTAGCACACTTATGTCACAGTTAGGTAAAATAGATAAGACTAGAACAATAATATCAGACCTATTGCAGATATTTGTTGATGCCAAAGAGTTAAAACAAACCAAACAAATAATTTATAACGGAACAGATATTGCCAAAGATTGCAAATTATTAAGAGACAGATATTCAGATATAAACAATGAAAAAGTACGGCTTATAAAATCTCAAATAGAACTTGAAAAAGAGATTTCGACAAACGAAAATCTGAAAAATGATAAACTATACCTACTACTTCCTAAATTAGAAACAATAGGATATTTATCTGTTAATGAGGCAATAAAGTTTATTATCCCAACTGAAGAGTACAATAATTTAAACAATGAAATTCAGAAACTTAAGCAAGATTTATCGACTCAAAAAGCTGTATTTGAAACATTAGATAATCAATTACAACAGGCAAAGAAACAAGATATTAAGCATTCAGAAACTGAGCTAATTGAACAGCTTTCTCAATTAAATACAAATTATACCTTGTTGATGAAAAACAGAGATACATTTAAGGAGAAGTTAACTACTCAAAATAATATAAGAAAAGAGTTATCAGATTCGGAATTAAAAATTGCAGATATAAACAAAAAAGGAGAGAAGTGGAAAATTCTTGGCACTATTATTGGTTGTGCTACAGGTAATATGTTTAACAATATTGTACAATCAATTACGTTAAAACATTTAATTAATAGGGCAAACAAATGTATAATTGATCTCAATCCACGTTATAGATTGGCTATCAACGATTCGAGTGACGACGACGCACTATTTGTTATAGACTTAGATTTAGGACAACAAAAACGTAGTACAAAAACCCTTTCAGGAGGTGAAACTTTCCTCGTTAGTCTCTCGTTAGCATTAGGTTTAGCCGATATGGCATCAAAAGGGACTACTGTTGGAAGCTTGTTTATTGATGAAGGATTTGGCGCTTTAGATCCTGAAACTCTCGATTATGCACTTGCTATGCTCGAGTCCTTGCAGGCAAAAGGTAATAAAAGTATAGGAATTATTTCGCACGTAGAGACACTTAGAGAGCGCATAAATGTAAGGATTGACTTAGTACCCGTTACAGGTCAAGGATATAGTAAAATAATTGTGACATCTTAAAATAGTATAAAAATTTAAACTGATAATAATAAAAACAATGAAAAGTTTACCAGAAGTTTTAAACGATAATAGAGACAAATTTGCTTTAGTTATTTCTCAACTTGAAGACATTTCAAAACTTCTCCCAATTAGTTTTGGTCCCGATAACAGTGAATTAGCTGGGATAAATTACAGCGATATTACGCAGTTCTCAAATTATATCAAAAATAAAATTGACAATCAACAGAAACTTGCTGCTTATGGAGGATATCTCGAAGATAGGGCAATGTACTATAGGTCGAGACTTTTTAAATCAGGTTGCGATGTTCGCACCATCCATCTAGGTATTGATATTTGGGCAGCAATCGGTACCCCTGTAATGGCATTTTATGAGGGTACAGTACACAATTTTGGAATAAACGACGCGCATGGCGATTATGGTGGTGTGGTAGTACTTGAACATGAATTACAAGGTCATACTTTTTATACTCTGTATGGACATTTATCGCATAAATCGGTTAAAGGCAAATCTAAAGGAAAAAAAATTAAAACAGGGGAGACATTCGCATTTGTCGGCTCTCCGAGCGAGAATGGTTATTGGCCCCCACATCTTCACGTCCAGATTATTAGAAATTTTTTGAGCTACGATTTGGATTTTCCCGGCGTATGTACACCAAACAGTGTTAACTATTTTGAAAAAGTTTGCCCCGATCCGTCTGTGATTTTAGGACTACCATAAGATGGTACAAAATTAAAGTTCATATTCAAAAAGTAGAGTATAAACGAAAAATATCCAGATATTTGCCGATAAAATGAATTTAAAATATGAATGATAGCACGAAACAAAACAAGGCATACGCGAAAGTTAACAATTTCTACGATAGCACATTGACAGCACACAAGTGGTGGAGCCGTCTGTATATGAATTTGATATGGAAAGTCGATGAAAATTTGGTAGCAAAAGAGGTTTTGGCGATGTTACCGGATGATTTTCAAGGAGAGATTTTGGATGTTCCCATAGGAACAGCCGTCTTTACAGCTGAGAAGTATAGCAACATGCAGAACGCCAAAATTTTAGGAGTTGATTTTTCGCAAGAGATGCTCGATATTGCAAATGAACGCATTTTAAGAGAAAAGATTGAAAACGTTAAACTACAACATGGCGACGTACGAGAACTTACGTTTGAAAATGAGCGTTTCGATTTGGCGCTATCGATGAACGGAATTCACGCTTTCCCACCGCAAAAACATAAAGCTTTTTATGAAACTTATCGAGTGCTTAAACGTGGTGGCATATTCTTAGGCTGCTTTTATATCAAAGGCGAACGTTCTATAGCCGACTGGTTTGTGCGTAATATACTGAACAATATGGGAGTTTTTACACCGCCACATTTTACAAAAAAAGAGGCAATAGAGGCGCTGAAAACGCTCTACGGTAAAAATGTAGAAGTAAAAAATTGTAGCTCTATACTAATTTTTAAATGTATTAAGTAAATTAAGTACAAAACAAAGCATAATATTTCTGTAGTTTTCTCCGTAAAAAATTATTTCATAAAATCTTAATAGAAACTTAACATCTTTTCTTTTATAACTGTGTGTTAGACTTATAACTTTGTATAAGTTTAAACATAGATATGTGAAAACTAGATCTGTTTCACTGACAATTCTTTCGATTGCGTTTTTTTATATATGTTGGGGAGTTTCTCAGCTAATAAGTATCAAAACGCAGTACTCGTTGTTATCAAGTCTGTTATTTTCTACTGTTTTTACAGGTTTGATAGGCTGTTTTATTCCAATATATTTCAAAAATAGATTTCGCTGGAGTTACAATAAACCAAGTTCAAACAGAGCAGTAGGTTATCTTTTTTTGATTTTAGCCATTCTGTTTTCAATAATATTATCGGGAGCTCTTTTCAAAGTTATAGAATTACAATATTCTTGGAGTATAATCCTAAAATATATACTGCTGTTCTTTCCAATGTCGTTAGGGATAGGATTGTTTGCTTTTTTATTAATTCCAAATACAATAAATAAATGGCAAAAGAACAGAACTAAAGGCGTGCTGTTGGTTATTTTAATAAGCATTTTTTTCTTTCTGTCATTTTACATCGATTCGCTATTTCAAGATATAGAGTTAGCAGCAACTATGGGACTTATCGGATTACTGCTTGGATTGGGTTATCTTTTTCTCAGAAACTTTTGGATTGTGTACTCTACACTTTTTATAATCATGTTAATCAATACATTAGCAGATAATAAGTATGATGATTATAACTATTGGGTTGTAATTATCAGCACTCTTCTCTCTTTAACAATATTGGCGTTTGACTTTATAAAGAATAGAAAATCAAAAATAGGAACTTAATAAGATTGTAAAAAATGACTACTGAAAAAGAGAAATCACTCCAAGCTGTGTTGGATAAAGTGGTTGACAATAAAAAAGTATTCGGGACATCTTTTGCTTTAAAAAAGGATACGATGGCTTGGCAAGGAGCATCCGGTAATTTTACCATAGATCAACCTTATTTTATAGCAAGCACCACGAAGCTGTTTACGACCGCGATAATCCTGAAATTAAGAGAAGAAGGCAAGTTAACTCTTGATGATAAAATAAGTAAATATATTGATGCTTCAATTTTGTATGGATTGCATATTTACAAAGGGAAAGAGTTTACCCATGAACTTACCATCAGACACTTGCTTTCTCATACATCAGGGCTTCCTGACTATTTTCAAGACAAAGGTGCTAAAGGAAAGAGTTTGGAAAATGAGTTAATGAGAGGAAAAGATCAGTCATGGACTTTTAAAGAATCAATTGAAAGGACAAAAAATATGCCTGCTCTTTTTGTGCCTGGCACGAAAGGAAAAGCAAAGTATTCAGATGCTAATTTTCAGCTTTTGGGTAAAATCATTGAGAAAATAACGGATAAATCTTATTCCGATAATTGCCAAGAGCATGTAATTCAGCCACTTGGTTTAACCAAAACCTATCTCTATGAAGATGCAACCGATGAGAATCCAAAGACACTGTATTACAAAAGCAAGGAGTTGAAAATACCCAAAGCAATGACATCTTTTGGGGCAGACGGCGGAATGGTCTCGGTTTCTGCCGATATGCTTGTTTTTATTGAGGCGTTTTTCACAGGTAAATTGTTTCCACTAGCCTATATTGAAGAATTACAGGTTTGGAACAAAATTTTCCCTCCAATGCGTGCAGGTGTTGGTATTCATTTGTTCAAACTACTCAGGATTTTTAATCCAACTGGAGCGGTTCCGTATTTTATAGGGCATTCTGGGCTTTCAGGAGCTTTGGCATTTTACAGTCCAGAAGAAAATATTTATATCGCCGGAACAGTAAACCAAACAGCATATAACGACCTATCATTCAGAACAATGATTGCATTAACTATGAAAATATTGAAGAAATGAAAAATCCAACTACATTAATAGTAGCTGTATTTCTGACTGTGTCACAAATATCCTTTGCACAGCAAAATGAAAAAAAGAGAGAAGTATTGTTTGATATTGGACTAACTTCACAAACCTTATTAGATAAGCATATATCTTCGTTAAGTTGGAGCGGAATGGGGTTAGGAACAACAGTTTCTTATCAAAAATTTATCAAAGAGACATTCGTATTAAAGACAGAATTTTCGTTTTCAAAATTACAACTTGCCAATATCACTGATTATAAGATAAATAGCCATAATTTTAATATTGACTTATTCGGAATGTGGAATATAATCAGCAAAACAAAACATAACCTGTTTACAGGCATAGCAACAGATATTTTTCTTAATACACGTAATTCGGATATTGACTATCGTAATTTCGTATTTGATGGTTGGGTGTCATTGGCTTGGGTCTCTAAATATAGCTTTGATATCGGAAAATTATATGGCGAAACTCAATTTTCACTGCCTTTAGTTTCGGCGGTAGTTACCCAAAATTATGTAAACAACTCAAGACATTTAATCTACTTTGCAAGTTTCAATAATTCATTCAAAATAGATACACAAACATCTATGTATTATAGATTAAACAAAAGACATTCTATTGGATTAAAATATAAATGGAATTTCTATAGTCTCGACATCAACAAACAGATAATAAACGGTGTCAACTATTACTTAATAACGTATAAATACAATATTTAGAGAATATGAAGCAAAAAATTCAATTATTATTTATTTTTTCATTTTTCTTAATTGGTTGTGAAAAAGTATTTATGCCTGAAACAAAATCAGATAACATATCTGTTTTTGAGGAAGTTTATGAAGTAGCCAAAGCTAATTATGTGTTTTTTGAGTACAAACAAATCAACTGGGATTCAATCTACTTAGAATTTCAACCAAAAATCACAAATGATATGTCGGAAGAAGACTTTTTTATCGTGCTTTCCGCTTTTGTAAATAAGTTGGAAGATACGCATACGAGAATAATTTGGAATGATAAAAGCATTGGATATGATTTTACAAATAACGCCAATGCTAATTTTGATAAAGAATTACTCTTTGAAAAGTATTTGAAGGATGATTATTTGACGGCGGGTGTAGTTTTATACAAAAAATTAAACGATGTAGGATATGTATATATTCCCAATTTTTGGTATGGCAATGAACATGAGCAGTTTAATGATATTTTAAACTATTTTAGAGACACAAAAGGAATTATTGTTGATATTAGAGATAACGGAGGAGGGCACAATATGTCAGGAATGGAAATCGCGAGACATTTTGTTACCAAAAAAACATTAGTAGCAAAATGGTATTATAAAACGGGAACAAGCTATAACAGTTTTTCTGAAAAATATGAGTCTTATATTGAGCCGTCAGACGAAACCATATATACTAACAATGTAATGCTTTTAGTTAATAGAGAGGTTTATAGTGCTGCGAATGATTTTACAAATACTATGAATCAAATACCAAGTGTTACTTTAATTGGAGATACAACAGGAGGTGGAGGCGGAATTCCAAGAATGTATATACTACAAAATGGATGGAAAATAAATATTTCAGATACATATAGTACAGACCCTTTTGACTTTAACGTTGAACACGGAATAGCTCCTGATATTTTTATTGAAATGGACACTTTAAATACTGAAGTTGACGAAATAATTGAAAGAGCTATACAAGAATTAAATAAATAAAAACGAGATGAAAGATAAAAATAATCCTATCAAAATTTATAACGCCCGAATAATTGGTTTATTCATATCATTGGCTTTTGTAGCCTATGGGCTCGGAAGACAATTTTTTGATAGCACCGACAATCTAAAATATTTAGGTGCATTACTAATTATTGTCAACTCGATAATGGTGCTGTTTATCGGGATTTTATTAAGAAAAACATTGAAACTGTACAATCCGACAGTTGGGAATATTTATCTTTTTACAAGAATTTTTGAAGCCTTAGCCCTTGCAAGCATAGTCCTTACATTATTACCGACAGTAAATATTTCAAAGGATTTAGGATATAATCTTGGTATGTTGGTTCTAGGAATTGGTAGTATCCCGATGTGTTTGACATTGCTTAAACACAAAATCACACCGGCTTGGTTGGCAATTTGGGGAGCAATAGGTTATGCAATTTTTACTTTTGGAATCATTTTGGATTTATTTGGCAAAGAAATGAGCATATATTTCCTTGCTCCCGGTGCAATTTGGGAGATAACTTTTGCTCTTTGGTTAATTGTGCGAGGAAGTAAAAATATAAAACCAACTACTCGTTAATAAGTAGCTGATTATTATTAGGTAATAATACTATAAAAACTTGATAAATAAGAAAAATAGAACAATGAAAAACAGTGAACGAGTAATCTGGGGAATACTATTAACGGCAATAGTATTTCTAATATCAGCATTTCTTGGCGGAAAAATAGAAATCAACAATGAATTTATTCCTAAATCCTTTGGCGGAAAAACTCTTATGCTAATACTTTCAATAGCATTGATTTGGGGTTTAAAAAAGTATGTGAATTATAAAATCTCGGTGCCAAAGTTCAAAAAAACATTAAAACCCATGTTATTTGGATTCTTGGCTGCTATAGTAGTTGTTGTTATTTTTTCAGTTATTGAAATAAGCTTAAAAGGCGAAATAGAAACACATTACGCATTTGATGTAATGTCTCCATTGCAGATTTTCCTTTTCGTATTTATCTATTCAAGTATTGTTGAAGAGGTTCTGTTTCGCGGATTTCTTCAAAATATATTAAATCCACTGAAAGATAGAGGATTAAAAATTTTTAAAAGGCATATTAGCTTACCTGTAATAATTGGTGCTGCTGCATTTAGCTTAGTGCATTTGAATTTAATATCAACAGATAAAGGTGCTTTCTTCTTGGTTAAAACCCTTGTTTCTGCATTTGCTGTTGGAATAATTGCCGGTTATTATCAGGAGAAATATAATAACAATGCGTATGCAATTCTTGTCCACATGGGTGGTAATATCATGGGATTAATAGCGGCATTATTCATGAGTTTAAATCTTCAATAATATTATTTTGATACGATTTGTATGTTTATATTAAGTGATTGATTTTTAGATAATAACAATATTAAAGCCTAATAAATAGGAGAATAGAACAATGAAAAACAGCGAACGAGTTATTTGGGGAATATTATTAACAACAATAGTATTTTTATTATCAGCATTTCTGGGTGGAAAAATCCAAATCAACAACAAATTTATTCCAGAATCCTTTGGAAGCGATACGCTTATACTGCTATTTTCAATCGCTTTGATTTGGGGTTTGAAAAAGTATGTGAATTATAAAATCTCGGTGCCAAAGTTCAAAAGGACACTAAAACCTTTACTGTTCGGGTTCTTGGCAGCTGTATTAGTCAATGGTCTTATTACTGTTATAGGGAATAGTTTAGGAATCGCAGCAGGATCACATTATGCTTTTGATGTGATGTCCCCATTACAATTTTTTCTTTTTATATTTATCTATGCAAGTATAGAGGAAGAAGTTTTGTTTCGTGGATTTCTTCAAAATATATTAAATCCGCTGAAAGACAAAGGAATAAAAATATTTAAAAGGCATATTAGCGTTCCAGTAATTATTGCCGCTCTTGCATTTAGCTTAGCTCATTTAGGCTTAATCAAGACAGGTGCCAGTGCTTTCTTTCTGGGTAGAACCCTTGCTTCTACATTTACTATTGGATTAATTGCAGGTTATTATCAGGAGAAGTACGATAACAATGCGTATGCAATTATTGCCCATATGGGGAGTAATATCTTGGGATTAATAGGAATAATTTTTTTCTGAGTTTAAATCTTCAAAAATTGTATTGATATGATTTGTATATATATTGTAAGTGGGTGATTTTTAAATAATAACAACGTGAAAACTTAATAAATAGGAGAATAAAACAATGAAAAATAGTGAACGAGTAATTTATGGACTATTATTAACAATAATAGTGTTTCTATTGGTAAGTTTTGTAGGTGAAAAAATCAAATTGAGCTTTCAGTTAGTTTCTTTTGTAACCGACTCTGCTATGTTGATACTTGCTATAGTATTGATCTGTTACTTTAGAAAGTATGTGAATTTTAAAATCGCATTGCCCAAGTTTAAAACGATATGGAAGCCAATATTGCTTGGGATTTTTGTTCCAGTAATAGTAAGTTTTCTTTTTGAGATTATAGGAAATCTCTTGGGGTTCAAAAGTGAATCCCATCCTGCCCTTGTTTTGATGTCTCCGTTACAAGTTTTTCTCCTTGTATTTATACTGGCAAGTGTGGCAGAAGAAGTACTGTTCCGAGGTTTTCTTCAGAATATCTTAAAACCACTTCAAGTAAAAGGAATAAAAATATTTAAAAGGCATATTAGCGTTCCAGTAATTATTTCCGCCCTTGCATTTAGCTTAGCGCATTTAGGCTTAATGAAAACAGATGTTGGTGCTTTCTTCATAGTTAGTACCCTTATCTTTACATTTACTCTTGGATTAATTGCGGGTTATTATCAGGAGAAGTACGATAACAATGCGTATGCAATTCTTGTCCACATGGGGGGTAATTTTATAGGATTAATGGGGTCATTATATGAGAGTTTAATTCTTCAATAATTGTATTTATACGATTTGCGTATCTATAATAAGTTATTGATTTTTAAATAACAACAATATAAAAACTTAATAAATAGGAGAATAGAACAATGAAAAACAGTGAACGAATTATTTGGGGATTATTATTAACAGCAATAGTATTTCTAATATCAACTTTTGCTGGCAAAAATTTTAGCTTGAATTCTGAATTCATACCTGATTCTTTTATAACGAATACGGTTATGTTGATTCTTTCAATTGGTTTGATTTGGGGGTTAAAAAAGCATGTAAAATATAAAATCTCACTGCCTAAGTTTAAGAAAACATTAAGACCTATGTTGTTCGGACTATTGGGAGCAATGGTTGTCAATATTATTATGTCGATTGTAGAAATAGCAATGGGAGTCAAAAATATTGAATCTCACTCTGCACATTCTACGTTGTCACCGTTACAGTTTTTTATTTTTATGTTTATTTGTACACCTATTGCGGAAGAAGTTCTGTTTCGTGGTTTTCTTCAGAATATATTAAAACCATTGAAAGTTAAAGGGATAAAAATTTTTAAAAGGCATATTAGTGTCCCTGTGATTATCAGTGCGGTTGCATTTGCATTAGTACATTTAATTATAATAACATCAGGCTCAGGTACTCTTTTCGTGATTAGGACATTAGTTTTAACAACAACTATTGGTTTGATAGCCGGTTATTATCAGGAAAAATATGATAATAACGCCTATGCGATTCTTGTCCACATAGCAGTTAACTTTTGGGGTTTAGCAGCTGTGTTATTAGCGTCTTTAACCAACCTAAGTTTCTAATTTTAAGCGAAATAATAAGTCTAACATCTCTTAATCGATAAAAATAAGTAGGCTAATATGGAGAAGGAAATATCGAATCAACTAACAATTATTGGAGCAGGAATAGCTGGACTATCAGCAGGCATATATGCCCAAAAGAGGGGTTTTCAATGCACAATTTACGAGCAACACTATTTGCCAGGTGGTAACTGCACTAGTTGGAAACGAAAAGGGTATCTTTTTGAAGGCGGGCTACATTGGCTAACCGGGTCGAGAAAAGATTTGCCACTTTATAAGGAGTGGGTTTACTTAGGAGCTATTTCTCCTTCAACAATAATCCACAATCGAGAAGCTTTTATATCATGTATCTATGACCAACAAATAATATCTTTTTATACGAATCCTGAACGCCTAAGAGATCATTTATTGGAGATATCGCCTGTTGACGAAAAAGCAATCAGAAAATTATACAAACAAATACGCCGTTTTTCTGGCATCGTGATGCCTATATTTGATGTGCCGGGGGTTAAATTAAAAGAGCGAACTTCAAAACTATATTTATGGAAAATGCTTTTCACGGTGTTAAGATTATCACCTTTTGGAAAGATTTCTGCGAAAGAATATGCAAAAAGTTTTAAGCATCCGGCTATTCGTCTGATGCTTGAGGAAGTAGCAGGGGCTGAAAATAAAGCCAGTCACATGTTGACACTATTAGCGAGTGTCTGTTCCGGTGATGGTGGATATCCAGAGGGAGGCTCTACTGAAATGGCTAAACGTATGGCTACATATTTTGAAAAATTGGGTGGAAAAATTTATTACTCAAGTAACGTTGAAAAAATTCATTTGGAACAAAATAAAGTTTGCTCAATCACAGTCAATGGAAAGTCGGTAACCGCCTCTCAATTGATAGTCACAAATGATACAAGAGAAGCAATTGATACACTTTTTGAAACCCCATTGAATGAGCCTTGGTGTCAGAAGATGCGACAAGACACAAAGCCTGTTATATGTACTTTTGTAAGCGTTGGTCTAAAAAAGGATTGGAGTTATCTTCCTTCCAATTTTCTTATTCCGTTAACTGAATCGCTTTCATTCGGCGATTTTTCGTACAAAAGTCTCTTTTTAAACAACTATGCTTCTTATCCGATTTATGCTCCGTCTGGTTGTACCGCACTCACTTGTATTTTATTTGGCGATAGCTATGATTATTGGAAAAAAGCAAAAGATGATGGAAGTTACTCTGAAAAAAAGGAAACTCTGGCTGAAAGGTTTGCTCATGTGTTAACAACTCATTTTCAGCTAAGTCGTGATGAGATTGAGATTATTGATATTGCAACGCCACTTACATTTGAGAGATATTGTGGAACATATCACGGTTCGTGGATGACAATTGATCAGGTTGGGAAAAAAGCAGCTATTTATCCAATTAAGCCAGAAACAATATCAAATCTTTACTTTGCAGGTCAACGAATCATGTCGCCAGGAGGCACTCCGGTAGCCCTATTGACTGGTCGTCAGGCTGTGCAATATCTTTGCAAGGATAATAATATACCATTTTAAAAAATAGGAGGTGATTTATGAAAAAAAGAAACAAAATTTTAATAGTAATTGGAATAATTGTAATAGCAGTTATAATATTTGTCGCTGTTTTTGCATACAGAAATTTGAATTACGACTATCTAAATGAGAAGTTTTTAGTTAAAAAGGGATATAAATTAGGCTTTACCGAGAATATTGCCAAATTAGACGACGACTCAGAAATTTATTATATAGAGGGTCCCGACAACGGTCCAAAACTTCTTCTACTTCATGGTCAGCAGGTTAACTGTTACGATTATGCTAAAGTATTACCCAAACTGTCAAAAGAATTCCATGTTTTTGCTCTTGATTATTATGGACACGGCAAATCATCAAAAAATCCCGACAAGTATAATGCCGCAGAAATAGGAGACGATATAGTTTGGTTTATCGAAAATGTTATAAAGGAAAAGGTTTATATATCAGGTCATTCGTCGGGAGCCTTGCTTGCTGCTTATGTCTCTGCTAAAGCACCCGACAATATTATAGCTACTGTATTAGAAGATGGTCCTTTCTTTTCAACACTTCCCGTGAGAGCGGAAAAAACTATTTCATGGTTAGAGTTTAAAAATATGTACGACTATCTTAACCAAAACGAGATAAATAGTTTTATGGAATATTCATTAGAGCATAACTATATGAAGGAAATTTTTAATGCCAAAGATCCACAAGCTTGGAACAAAATAATAATAGAACCTGCCTTGAGATATTTATCTAAACATCCCGGAGAAATTCCTAAGGTATGGTACTATCCACCAAAATTGGGAATAAATTCTATCTACGCCTTGAATGCCAATATGCAAGATGGAACAGGCAATTATGACCTAAGATTTGGAATAACATTTTATGACTTTTCGTGGTTTGAAGGATTTGACACGGAAGAAATTTTGAAAAATATTCAATCACCTACTATTGTTATGCACGTGGCACCCAATGAGATAACTGCTCCCGGATATTACGATAAAAATGGAATTTTGCTTGCTGCAATGGACGAAAAAGATGCTCAAAAAGTTGTTGATTTAGTACCCAATAGTAAATATATTGGAGGTTTTAAATCTGCCCACGATATTCACGCCGACCTGCCTGACGAGTTTATTAAGGTTTTACTTGATTTAAAAAGTCAAATAGATAAAACAACAAACTAAACTTGAAATGAAGAGAGTATTATCGCTATTGTTAGTTTTACTTATTTTCACAAGTTGTACTAATATGAAGAGAGTTTTTATAAAAGAAAAGTCAGAGTTTATTGAGAGGAATAAGGGCTATAATATTGAAACATTTACTGAAGAATCAATAAATAGCCTACCTGAACCCTTGAAAAAATACCTTCGTATTTGTGGATACATAAACACACCAATCCCCGTAAACGCTAATATTTACTGGACTGAGTCTTGGTTAAAAATGTCGCCAGATAAAGAGTGGAAAAAACTCTATACAACACAATTCAATTCCGTGAAGCCAATAGGAAGGGTAGCCTATATGAAAATTTTAGATATGCCTGTGGCAGCAAGAGACTTATATCGAGATGGTTATGGAGAAATGAAAGTTAAGCTATTTAATTTGATAAATGTAGCTTTCGATAACAGTAAAGAGGTAGCGCAATCGGCACTGATAACGACTTTTTGTGAATTTGCATTTATTCCGAGTTATCTGTTATCAGATGACATAAAATGGGAACAGATAGATGACTGTTCAGTTCGAGGAACTCTCGTAGATAACGGAATTGAAGTTTCAGGGATATTCTACTTCAACGAAGAGGGACTCTTTACTCATTTTGAAACATCAGACCGATATTTTACAACCGGCAAAAACACCTACAAAAAAGTCAAGTTTTCTGTTGTTGTGGATAGTTATAAAAATCAGGATAATTTAAAAATTGGCGAGGAGGTCAAAGTAATGTGGCATTTGCCTGAAGGCGATTATGAGTATTTCAAAGGAATTGTTGATAAGATAGAATTTAATGTTTCTGAATAAAATGTAACACAAAAGAAAATGAAGAGGATTTTGATTGTTATCGCAGTAATATTAGCCTTATATCTTCTAATACAAGGCATTAAATGTTATTTGGATTTAGAAAGAGCCAAAGAAAAACTGAATTCATATAATAAAAAAGAATTAGATTTATCATACGGCAAGATTACTTATGTAGATGAAGGAGAAGGTGAGGCTATTTTATCTGTTCATGGAATGTTTGGTGGTTATGACCAAGCCTACGACAATATTAAGAGTAGGTATGGTAAAAATCGTATAATAGCACCATCACGTTTTGGATATTTAGGTTCTACTGTAAAAGAAGATGGCACACCAAAAGAGCAATCCAAGGCTTTTAAAGAGTTGTTGGACACTTTAAAAATCGACAAGGTTTTTATTTTGGGAGCTTCTGCTGGCGGTACACCAGCCATTCGATTTGCATTAGATTATCCTGAACGTGTTAAAGGGTTAATACTCTACTGTTCAGCGATGCCGGTTACTGAAAAACCTGATAAATATTTAGAGTATCAAGCACCGCCTAAACTGTTCCTATCCAATTATGCTATGTGTTTAATTTCTCCTCTTATGCCTGTTGTTATGGGTATGCCAGCATCAACAGCAAAAGATATTATACCTGTTGCAGAACGGAAGGTTGGGGTAGTTTTAGATGGGGAAATAATAAATCCGGATATGGAGAGAAATTTTGAGGAATATCCTATTGAGGAATTGAAAGTACCAACGCTAATCGTTCATTCTGAAGATGATAAATTGTCAAGTTTTAAAAAGGTGGAAGCTGCTAAACATCGTTTTCCTAATCTCACATTAGTAACATTTCCAGATGGTGGTCATATGATGAAAGGTCATGGCAATGAGATAGATAAAGCATTAGATGATTTTATAAATAAGTTTAAATAAAAAGGGATTTTGAAATGAAAAATTTAAAAACAGGAATTACGCTGATAATATTGGGTAATGTATTATATGTATCAAAAGATTTTTTTGATAATATAACGTCAAGTAATTTTAGTGATTTTACGCAGGGCTTTTTAGTAGGTCTTGGAATCGGGCTTAACGTAATCGGGATAATACTTGTTTTTGTCTATCTCGCAAAAGAAGAAAAAAAGAAAAACAACAATTAGGATAAAGGTAATATGAACGGAATTTTTTATTTTTCATCAACAGGAAATAGTCTTTTTATAGCTGAACAAATCAAAGCTGAATTGGACGGTGAGATTCGCTATATTCCTAAGTTTAAGGATGATGTCAATATCTATGATAAGATTATCATAGTTTCACCTATTCATAGTTTTGGCTTGCCCACTCTTGTTTACGATTTTATTGTCAACATGAAATCCTCCAAGCCATTGTATATCGTGCTTAATCACGGAGGAATGGAAGCATTTGCTCCATACTATGCTTATCAGCTTTGCAAAGAAAAGGGACTTAATATCCGTTCTGTTCAGGCTGTTATGATGCCTGAAATCTACACTTTAACATTTTCACAACCGAAATGGGCTATAAAAATGGTTCTACGCAAGGCTCCTAAACGCTTAAAGCCCGTTATTGCTGCCATACAAGACGACATAGAGATTATTATTTCCAAGCCTAAGAAAGACAAATGGACACCAAAACATCTTGAAAACCGCAAAAAATGGCATATGTTAGCCAAGGATTTCAGTATTACAGAGAATTGTAATAATTGCCAGAAGTGTATTCGCATTTGTCCAACTGGCAATATCCAACTCGAAAATGGTCGCATTGTCTTTGGCGAAAAATGTGTTGCCTGTTTAAGTTGCTACCATCGCTGTCCGGAAAAGGCTGTTGTCTATAAAAACAAACGAAAAAAAAGCAGATATATAAATCCCCTTATCAAAGAAAAAAATATTGGTGCAGACCAACTTTAATTTCATAAATTTTAAAAAATATAGTTATGATAAAACGATTATTAATAAGCATTGCCTTTGGGATTTTGATAATACTATTTCCTATAATGGCAGGAGTTATTACTCAAGTTAATGGTATAGAAGATGTTGAAACTGTATATTTAATACAAGCCATTTGTTTTGTTTTAGCGGCAATTGTTGGTGGTGTTATTTATAGAAAGTATAGGTCTAAGTCAAAAACAAGTTCAAAATACCCTTATGATAAAGTATTGTATTTTATTCCAATAATTCTTATGGAACTTATAGTACTGATTCCCGGGTATATTAACGAAGGATTTTACCTTCATAACAACTTGAAGCTATTCGTAATAATATTAATATTTACTTTAGCTGTTGGTTTTTCAGAGGAGCTTTTCTTTCGTGGCATAATACTTAAAATCTTAAAAAAAGATGGAGTTCTTTATTCCATAATTGCTTCATCTATAGTGTTTGGTTTGCTACACGCTTCCAACTTGATTGGTGGTGCCAATATGCTTTACACTATACTTCAAATAATATACGCGCTTTTGTTTGGTTTGGTAGCTGCATCAATTGTTACGCTCCATCAATCCTTAACTCCTGTTATTGTATGGCACTTTCTGCATGATTTTTTAGCATTTTCTATGGGAGATAGGGTACATGGTGTTGAGGTAGAGTTAAGTCCCCTTATGATTGGACTTTCCTTAGTACAAATTTTGATAATGCTTTTATATACTATATATCTTTATAAGCAAATAAAACAAACTAATGTTTTAGAACAAAGAGTCATTTAACCTTAAGTGGTAAAAAATTATGAAACAATTAATTGGCAAATGGAGTTCTGCTGAAAAGCAACAGGAGTACGTAGAAGCGTACAAAAGAGCACTGCAAACAATGCCCGAAGCCGAATCGATAAGAATAAAAACATCGTTTGGAACGGTACAAGGTTATTGTTGGAAAAATGATCAAGCAAACCATAAAAGTCCGATACTTCTCTTTCCCGGAAAGTCTTCAGGTACACCTATGTGGTATGCAAATGTTCCCGATTTTTATAAAAATAGAACTGTGTACGCCTTTGATGCGTTGGGAGATGTGGGATTGAGTGAGCAAGAGATTCCAATAAAAAATAGTTCAGACCAAGCGAAATGGATAAATGAAACGATAGAAAATCTTCACTTAACGAAAGCAAATATAATAGGACATTCATTTGGAGGTTGGTTATCAGCTAATTACGCTTCATTGTATCCTCAAAACGTTGCCTCTTTGATTCTGATTGAACCTGTTTTCACATTTCAGATGATAAAACTTATTATCGTATTAAAATCGATACCCTACAATATGAAGTTTTTGCCGAAAAAGTGGCGACAGGGATTATTGAAACAAATAAGCGGTTCAGAAACCATTGACACAACCGACCCTGTGGCAAAAATGATTGACGAAGGAGCAAATTATTATTCTTCTAATTTACCTAATCCAACAATGATTAGCAAGAAACAAATGCAAGAATGGGAGTTCCCTGTATATGTTGCTTTTGCTGATAATAGCGGTGTTCATAATTCTGTTAAGGCTGTAGAAGTGGCTGAAAAAAACGTTAAACACGTAACCGCTAAAATATGGAAAAATGCAACTCATTCGTTACCAATGGAATATGCGGAAGAATTAAACAGCGAAATCATACAATTTATTGAAAAGAATTGCGACTAAAAAAACGAAATGCAAATGAATAATTATTCCAACACCCATTTGCACCCAATTGAAAGTGCAAGCGCATTGGATAGTCGTTTTCGATTAATTTTTCAAAATCCTCGAAAAATATTAAAAAAATATGTTCGCTCGGGAATGACAGTGCTTGATTTAGGTTGTGGAACAGGTTACTTTACATTGGAAATTGCCGAATTACTTGATAAAAACGGAAAGGTTATCGCTGCTGACGTACAAAAAGGTATGCTTGACATTTTACAACAAAAGTTGCAAAATAGCGAATTAAGGAAGCAGGTAGAAATTCACAATAACAATGAAAACAAGCTAAACCTGTCAGAGAAAGTAGATTTTATCCTTGCTTTTTACTCCTTTCACGAAATGAAATTTATTGACAATATCATTAATGACCTTACAAGAATAGTAAAACCTGAAACCAAGATTTTAATTTCAGAACAAAAACTTCACGTTTCAAAAAGCACATTCAACAATATAATTGAAAAAATGGAAAATAACGGATTTGAAATTAGTGAACAACCAATGATATTTTTTAGCAGAACAGTAATAATGAGGGCTAAACAATAAACAAATCAAGAATGGGAAAATATAATAGGAGCTTGATTCGATAAATTCGTATTCTTATATGTTTGGAAATAAAAAAGATATTCTGCGGTTTCTCTTGCTTGTCATCCCGCTTTCTGTACCGTTTTATTTACTGAATTTAATTCCAGTAAAATTGTTCCCTTTTGGCATGCCTACGAGTGTGCTTATGATAATAGTCCCGTTAGGATTAGCAATTTATGGTGTTAGGAAAAATGGTGGAACTGATAAACTGAAAGAGTTCTTTCGTGCCATTTTAGATTTTAAAAAGGCGAAAAAACGTTTTAGTTTGGTTTTGTCTTTTTTATTTATGCCTGTTTTGTTTTTGATTGCAGCTATCATTAAAGACCCGAATAATCTTTTGGGTATTTTTCAAGATGGAAGTATCATTTTACTATTTGTTGGAGGTTTTGTTTTCTTTTATTTTGGTGCCATATTTGAAGAATTGGCATGGACGACTTATGCTACCCCAGTGCTACAAAAGTCATATGGCATATTAAAAACAGGTGTGTTGATTGGAGTTGTCTGGGGTCTATGGCATCTTGTTCCGTATATCATGATGGGGCATGATACGCGGACAATCTTTTTTCTTACCACCTGCAGTGTAGCATATCGAATTATCATGGGATATTTGTATAGATATTCTGGTGGTGCAACGACGAGTGCATTGCTTTTTCACACAATGATAAATCTTACTCCTGAGCTTTTGCCAGGCGGATATAAGGCGTTTGATTTTAGAACGTTAGCAATTTTATTGTGGGTTTCAGTGGTAATTTTTTTATTTTGTACCTTTTATAGACAATGCAAAAAATATGACAGTAAGAAACATGATAATCTATTATTTGTTTAATAAATGGCTTTAGGACATTTGTTTAGTAAATTGGATGTTATGCGCTATTATCAGCAAATAAACATGAAGGAGAACGCAGATGAAATATAAATTTTATATATTACCAGTAATTTTAATTTTTATTACCGCTCCTATAACCCTTGCGAATGAAAAAATTAAGTCAGCAGACATAAATCATAGGGTAACAATAGGAAATTATAACTCATTCTGGCCTGATAACATTGGAATCATTGAAGGAGGATATGACTTTGTTGTTAATTTTCCATATTTAACACAAGAATACAATTTACTTGACTTTGGATTAGGATTGAGTAGTTTATTTGCCTTTGATCAAACAGGCAATCCTAGAACACCTGTTTTAGGTTTTGGAGTAAATGGAAGCATAAGAATGTATACGCCCTCAATTTTAAAAGCACGACTTTTTATAGAAAGTGTAATGAGCCTGGTAGTATATTCAAAAGATTATCCAGCAAATGGTACGCAAATCAATGGCGGATGGCATTTTGGTGGAGGTATTAATTATAAAAACATATTTGCAAAAGTACTGTGGTTTCATACTTCAAATAATGACATCTACGGAAGGGAAAGGAATCCATCAATAAATGCTTTAGGATTTGCGTTTGGAATTCAATTATGAGTACAATAAAGAAAATTAGAAAATACTTGTTAAATTGTTTCTGGTTAATACTTCCAGTAATTATTTTCAACATTATTGCTGTTAAATTTTTACCACAATATTATCTTGTAGATATTGAACACCCAATAGTAATTATAGAAACTATTCTAAGAATATTTACAGTATTATTACCATTTGTTATGGTGATGGATTTTTCTAGTAAAGCTTCAAAAATTGGAATTATTATATATTTGGCAGGATTTTTTATCTATGCATGCTCATATTTTATTGCAATAAATCATTCACATACATTTTTTGGAAGTAATATCATTGTAGTTTTGGCACCTTATTGGACATCGATTATTTGGTTAATTGGAATAGGTTTAATAGGAACCAAATTATTTATTAATTTACGGTATCATTATTCATTATATTTTTTTATTTCAATAGCATTTGTGATTGTTCATTGTTACCATGGATATTTATGCTACATAAAAGAAATATAATAACAGCACATAACAACGAGTACCCAGCTCTACTTCGTTTCGCCCAAATTTGCTCCCGTTGGTCGCCAACTTCGAGTACTCGCGGAACGTTAAATAGAAAATAAACAATATGATATATGAACAGGAATAAAAAAATTGTTTTTACGTTGCTGTTTTGCATAGCAACGTTTGGTGCTTTTGCTCAAGAAATTAAAAGTAATAATTCAGAAAACTGGTTCAAAAGACATTTTAACCAAAGAATATACTTTAGCTATTATGGTTCATACTATCATGACAACATAAATATGTTACAAGGTGGATATGACGCTGTATTAAAACTAATCGACATAACTCCAAAATACAATTTGATTGATTTTAGTATTGGGCTAAATGGTTTAATGGCTTTTGATCAAGTAAATGAACCCAAACAAGATAACTTTGGGAATATGCGTCCTGATCATTCAAGAATTACGCCCGGATTTGAACTAAATTGGTGCGCAAGACTTTTTATATTGCCAATTTCAAAAATTAATGCTCGTTTGTATGTAGAAGGACTTGGGATGTCATTAGTCGTATATGCCAGGGAATTTCCTGATATAAACACTACAAATGGAAGAGCAACCGGCTCGATAGTCAACATTGGAAGTCATGTTGGAATGGGAATGGAATATCAAATAAATGACAATCTTAAAGGTTATACAAGTATCCGCTTGTTTCATGCTTCAAATGGGAAAAAATATGTGGATAATCCAGCATTAGACGCAGTAGGAATAATAATGGGAGTACAATTTTAAGTAGAAATTACACAGCTAAATCAGTTATTTACAGAAAATGAACAAAGAGAAGTCAATAAAAGTAGGAACGAAAATCACATATTACATAACGTTAACTCTGAGTATGTTAGTTGGGTTTTGGCATTTTTTCGTGCCACACTTGTACAATTGGTATGACTATCTTCCTATGCAATATGAAAATCTTATAGTCGGAATTGATTATACTAATTTGTGTTTTGCATTGTTGCTATTTGGAAGCAGTTTAGTGTTAATTATATTAGCAAAAAGTGCGTTTGCATTAAATTTTGAAACGCTCGTTTTTTATACGTTTTTAACAGTAGTCTGGGTCTTTAGAGCATGCCTTGCTACGTTCATCGAACCGTGGCCCTTGGAACCGATTCCGGCAGTTGCTATTGGGCAATTGATTGGTTCAGTTGTTCAAGCACTTTTGATGGTTTTTGTAACAACAATGCTTTGGAAAACAAGGGTTAGAGTTAAATATGAACGATAAAATAGCGTAGTTTTTTTTATGTGTATGAGCTGTTTGGACGCGTGTCAAAAAGTGTGTTGAAAATATAGAAAATTGAAAGAAACAAAACCCGTTATTGATCGGATCTATTCAATAGAGCAAATTATTGAAGCACATGAATATGTTGATAAAGGTCATAAAAAGGGAAATGTGGTAATAAAAATTGATTAAAAAATGACGAACACAAGATATATGGTGTAAAACCATGCTTATTTTTGAAAAACAACAATAGTTAAACCAAATAAAATAATCTTTATGAAAACACGAAACATATTAGTTGGTCTTTTACTATTCCTTTCAGTAGGAGCTTTATTTGGCGGAGGAGCCTTTTTAATTTTCCCTGAAGGGTGGATGGGAATGACACCCGAATTAATGCTGCAACACTCGCCTTTTCGAAACTTTTTTATACCCGGACTTATTTTGTTTACTGTACTTGGAGTAATGCCTATTTTTGTTGTTTGGGGACTACTAAAACACAAGGATTGCAAGATAGCTCAAGCAGTAAATATATTCCCCGATATGCATTGGTCGTGGTCTTGGTTGGTTTACACTGGCTTTGCACTTATTATTTGGATTTATATGGAAGTCTATTTCCTACAAGGTTTCCATTGGCTACATTCATTTTACTTTTTCTATGGCATTTTACTATTAGTTTTGGCACTCTTAAAGCCGTTACGTCAGCACTATTTGGTAGAGAAAAAAGACAAACATTGAAATTCTCTTATTTAAGAATAGAATATTAGTGCCGACTAATTTTGATGATTACATAGGAGCCTTATTTATTCAATTTCATTATAAAATTTAGGAAGCAAAATGAAAAATAAGATTATTGAAAAGTACAACAGACCTATTTTCTTTTATGGTTTATCATTGTTAATCCCGTGGTGTCTTTGGTTTACAGTTGCCTATATTAGTCATTTGCCGAAACAAAACAGTTATTTAATTTTTATTCAGGCACTGTTAGCAATACTTGGATTATTGGCACCGACTTTTGTTGCTGCCTATCTGTTTTTATCAGATAAAGAGCTATTTAATGACCTAAAAAAAAGATTTATCAGTCAAAAAGGGTTTAATCCTATCTATACTTTTTTAGCTTTTACATTGATTTTTATTTCAATGGTTCTAGCTCAACTCATATCGTTGTTGTTTGGTCATAGTCTTGACCAATTTTACATTTCCGGTTCACCAAGTTTTACCTCATCGATACTTTCACCTTGGTTTATTCTGATTTTTGCGCCGGTAGTTGAAGAATTGGCATGGCACACATATGGTACAGATGCTTTACGACAAAGATTTAATCTTTTTAAGACTTCCATGATTTTTTCCCTTTACTGGGCTTTTTGGCATTTGCCGCTCTCCTTTATAGATGGTTATTATCATAGTAATGTGGTAGCTGAAGGGTTATTGTATTCTTTGAATTATGTATTCAGTCTTTTTGTTTTTGTTATATTAATGAATTGGCTGTATTACAAAACAAACAGAAATATTTTTATTACAATAATATTTCATTGTTCTGCGAATGTTACAAATGAGATATTTGCCACTCATCCTGACAGCAAAGTAATTCAAACACTATTGCTACTTATTATTACTATAGTTGTTTTGTTTAAAGAGAAAGAGATGTTTTTCAAAAAAGAGTTATGAGCAAAGATAATAGGTTGATAAACAAAAAACTATTCAGAAAATTTAATTTTTTCTATCTATTAGTTTTTCCGTTCACAGGGGCGTTATACGGATTATCAGTTTTAATTTGTAAAAAACTGAACCTTAATTTTATCGAAACTGCTTTAATTACAACGATGTCGGCACAATTGGCACCAACTTTAGCAGCAATTATAAGCAGAAAACGTTACTCGCAAAGTATTCCTTTTTTTGTAAAGCCTAAACTTAACTGGACTTGGCTTCTCATTATCCTTATTCCTATGCTCAGTATTGGTTCTCAACACTTAATATTACAATCAATGGGGCAAACGTATATAAACTCAGCTTTTTTTGTTACGCCATCACTAATAATATTATCAGTAATCACAACCTTTGTTGGTAGTATTGGCGAAGAAATAGGCTGGCGAGCATACTTATACAAAACGTTCAGAACAGATATAAAACCGTTAACAAGCTCTATGATAGTTGGATTAGCCTGGGGACTTTGGCATTTTACAAAAATATTTCAGTTTGGAGTTATTCACTATCTTATTTTTACGCTTTCAGTTATTCCTATTAGCCTATTGATGACCTATTTGAATGATAAATCAGGAGGAAGCATTTTGCCTTCAATTTTACTTCATACGTTTATCAATTTAGCATATATGTCCCTGCTTTTTGAAAGAGAAACAATTGTTGGCTACATTATTAGTATTTCTGTTTTGACGATTATCATT
>Ga0208694_1000187_pt1 | contig 96948 bp, 84 predicted proteins | sample AD_UKC078_MetaG_FD_184442 | JGI IMG/M metagenome (GOLD analysis project Ga0208694, IMG submission 184442) | Active sludge microbial communities of municipal wastewater-treating anaerobic digesters from USA - AD_UKC078_MetaG (SPAdes) (version 2) | ecosystem: Engineered > Bioreactor > Anaerobic >...
CGGCTGGGTGGTGGTGGCGCGGTGCAGATGCCACGCGCCGTAGACCTTGGGCGCCCAGTCCCGCTCCACCAGCTCATCGCTGATGTTGGTCAGGATGGCGTCCTCGACCACAGCCGCCGCGTGCAGCACGCCCCGGATCGCCAGACCGCTCGCGGTGGCCTCGGCAACCAGCCGGTCGACGGTGGCGGCCTCGGCGATGTCGCCGTTGACCACCTCGACCTCGGTGCCCAGTGCGCGCATCCGCATGAGCGTGTCCAGGGCCTTGCCCTTCGGGGCCGACCGGGAGTTCAGGATGATCCGGCCGGCGCCGCCCTCGGCCATCTTGTTGGCCAGGAACAAACCGAGACCGCCCAGACCGCCGGTGACGATGTAGGCGCCATCCGGACGGAACACCTGGGCCTGCTGCGGCGGCACCACCACGGTGCTGTGGCCGACCCGGGGAACCGACAGGATCAGCTTGCCGGTGTGCTCGGCCGCACCCATCACACGGATGGCGGTCGCGGCGTCGGCAAGCGGGTAGTGGGTGGTTTCCGGCTGCGGCAGATAGCCCTCCGCAGTAAGCCGGTACACGGTGTCGAGCAGTTCGCGGATCCGCTCCGGATGCGTCGTACACATCAGCGCCAGGTCGACACCGTAGAAGGACAGGTTGCGACGGAACGGGAACAGGCCCATCCGGGTGTCGCCGTAGATGTCCTTCTTGCCGATCTCGACGAACCGTCCGCCGAAGGCAAGCAGTTCCACGCCGGCCCGCTGTGCGGCGCCGGTCAGCGAGTTCAGCACGATGTCGACGCCGTAGCCGTCGGTGTCGCGACGGATCTCCTCGGCGAAGTCCACGCTGCGCGAGTCGTAAACATGAGCGATTCCCATGCGGCGCAACATCTCCCGGCGCTCGTGGGTACCGGCCGTCGCGTAGATCTCCGCGTCGGCCATCCGCGCGATCGCGATCGCGGCCTGGCCCACGCCACCGGTGGCGGAGTGGATCAGCACCTTGTCGCCGGCCTGGATACGGGCCAGGTCCTGCAGTCCGTACCAGGCGGTTGCGGCGGCGGTGGACACCGCGGCGGCCTGATCGTCGCGCAGACCGGCCGGCAGGCGAACGGCAACATCGGCGTCGACGGTCACGAAGGTGCCCCAGCAGCCGTTCGGCGACATGCCGCCGACGTGGTCGCCGACCTTGTGGCTCTTGACATCCGGGCCCACCGCGGTGACGACGCCGGCGAAGTCGATACCCAGCTGCGGGTTGCCCGCGAAGCTCGGGTAGCGGCCCATCGCGACGAGCACGTCGGCGAAGTTGAGGCTCGATGCGGTGACGGCGACCTCGATCTGCCCCTCGGCCGGAACGACCCGCTCGAAGGCGGTCAGCTCCAGGGTCTGCAGATCGCCGGGGGTCCGGATCTGCAGGCGCATGCCCTCGCGGGCGTGGTCGACCACGGTGGTGTGGCGCTCCTCGGGCCGCAGCGGGCTCGGGTACAGGTGCGCGGTGTACCACTCGTCGGCGCGGAAGGCGGTCTCGTCCTCATCCGAACCGAGCAGCAACTGCTGGGCGACGAACTTGCCCAGAGTGTCCTCGTCGACGTCGATCTGGGTCGGGCGCAGATGCGGATGCTCCGCACCGATCACCCGCAGCAGACCGCGCAGGCCGGCCTGCTCGAGGTTCGGCCGTTCGCCGGGCAGCACCGTCTGGGCGCTGCGGGTCACCACGTACAGCCGCGGCGCCTCGGCCACGTCGGTCAGTTCGCGGGCGATCCGCACCAGATGCCGGACGTGATCGGCGCCGCGATGGCCGAGTTGCTCGGGCGGGCAGCCGTTACGCGGAGCGGCGACCACCACGATGTTGCCGAAGGTGTTCTCGGAGAAGAAGGTTCGCAGCCGCTCGGCGTTGAAGACGTGGTCGCCGTTCTGCGGCCACGACATGGTGGCGACGTCGGCGTCACCGATCTTGAGTGCGTCGGTGAGCTCGGAGACCAGCAGGTCGGTGGTGTCGGAGGTGTTGACCAGCAGCCAGGTGCCGGGGTTGATGTGCGAGGTGAGCGCCGGCAGCACCTGCTTGCGCCACTCGACGGCCAGCAGCCGCTCGTTGAGCACCCGGTCGCCCTCCGACATGCCGGTGCCCATCGACAGGCCGTCGACGGTCAGCAGCACTGCGCCGTTCTCGTCGATCATCTGGATGTCGGCCTCGACACCGGAACCCTCCAGCGACACGATCCGGGTCAGGCAGTACCGGGCCTTGTTCGCCGGGCCGAAGGCGCGCAGGCGACGCACACCGAGCGGCAGCAACAGACCGCCGGTGCCGCTGGTCTGCACACCGGGATGGGCGGCCACGGACTGGAAGCAGGCATCCAGCAGGGCCGGGTGCACGCCGTAGGCCGATCCCTGGTTGCGGATCGCCGAGGGCAGGCCGATCTCGGCCACAACGGTGTCCCCAGGTTTTCCGGGGGCCTCTTCGGCCGCATTGACGGCGGTCAGCGCGGTGAACGCCGGGCCGAACTGCACGCCGCGACCGTCGAACCACTTCCGGACGTCGGCGCCGTCGGCGCGCATCGGATGGGCCGCCAGCAGCCCGGCCATGTCGTGGTCGGTCGGCCGGCCGGCGGCGTCTGCGCCGAGGGCCTGCAGTACCGCGCTCGCGTTGCGCTCGCGCTCACCGTCGTGCTCGGTCTCCACCTGGAACGTCAGCGTCCCGGGGATCTGGACGGCGGCCTGGGTGCTGACCGCAGTCTCGTTCTCCAGCAACAGCATCCGCTCGAACTTGATGTCGCGGACCTCGACGTCCTCGCCGAGAGCGGTGCGGGCCGCGGCCAGCGCCATCTCGCAGAAGGCGGCGCCCGGCATCGCGGCGACATTGTTGACCTGGTGGTCGTCCAGCCACGGTAGCGCGGTGATGCCGACCTCGCCCTGCCAGACGTGCCGCACCGGCTCCTCGAGCAGCTTCACGTGCGAACCCAGCAGCGGATGTGCCGAGACCAGGTGCGCGCCCTTGCCTGCATCGGCGGTCTGGCGCTCCAGGATCAGCTTGCGGTGCGTCCAGGTGGGCAGCGGTGCGTCCACCAGGTTGCCCGCGGGCAGCATCGTGGTGAAGTCGATCGCGGCTCCCGCCGCGTAGAGGTCGGCCACCAACGTGCGCAGTCCGTGCGGCATCTCCTGGCCGCGGCGCATGCCGGCCAGCGCGGCCACCTGGATGTCCAGGGTGCCGGCGGTCTGGTCGATGGCGCGGACCAGCAGCGGATGCGGCGCCAGTTCGGCGAACACCCGGTAGCCGTCCTCGAGCGCGGTCTGGATTGCGGCGGCGAAGCGGACCGTGTGGCGCAGGTTGTCCAGCCAGTAGTCGGCGTCGCAGTAGGGCTGCTCGCGGGGGTCGAACAGGGTCGCCGAGTAGTACGGCACCTCGGGCACCAGCGGGGTGATGTCGGCCAGCCGCTCGCCGAGTTCCTCGAGAACGGGTTCGACGTGCGGGGTGTGCGAGGCAACGTCGACGGCGACCTCGCGGGCCATGATGTCGCGGCTCTCGAAGTCCGCGACGATCCGGCGCACGGTCTCCGGCGCGCCGCCGATGACAGTCGAGGTCGGCGAGGCCACCACGGCCACCACGACGTCCTCGATGCCCTGCTGCTCGAGTTCCTCACGGACCTTCTGGGCGGGCAGTTCGATGGCGGCCATGGCGCCGCCGCCGGACAGCTGCCGGCACAGCAGCGAACGCTGGCAGATGACCTTCACACCGTCGGCCAGCGACAGCGCGCCGGCCACGACGGCCGCTGCGGCCTCGCCCATCGAGTGTCCGATGACGGCGCCGGGCGTGATGCCGTGGGCGGTCATGGTGGCGGCCATACCGACCTGCATGGCGAAGGTGGTCGGCTGGATCTTGTGGATGCCGTCCACCGTCTCCGGGGCCAGCATCGCCTCGGTGACGGAGAAGCCCGACTCGGCGGCGATCAGCGGCTCGATCTCGGCGATCTTGGCGGCGAAGGCCGGTTCGCTGGCGAGCAGTTCGGCGCCCATCGCGGCCCACTGCGAACCCTGGCCGGAGAACACCCACACCGGACCGCGGTCGTCCTGGCCGACGGCCGGCGGGAACGGGTCGTCGCCGGCGGCGACCTCGCGCAGCTGGCCGACGAGAGACTCCCGGCTGTCGGCGATCACGCCGGTTCGTACGGGCCGGTAGCCGCGGCGATGAGCCAGCGTGTAGGCCAGATCGCCGAGCACGAGGTCGCCAGCGGCGCCGTCCACCCAGTCGGCGAGACGCCCGGCGGTGTTGCGCAGTTCGTCGGCCGACGTCGACGACAGCGCGAACAGCAGCTGACCAGACGTGTCGGCGGCCGCGGTACCGGGTGTGCCCTCCGGCGCCTGCTCGATGATGGCGTGCGCGTTGGTGCCGGACATGCCGTAGGACGACACCGCCGCCCGGCGCGGACCCTCGATCGGCCAGGGCGTGTTCTCGGTGGGCACGAAGAGGTTCGTCGCCACCTCGGCGTTGCGCTCGGAGAGCTGGTTGAAGTGCAGATTCTGCGGGATGACGCCGTTCTGCACGGCCAGCACGGTCTTCATCAGACCCAGCACGCCTGCCGCGGACTCGGCGTGGCCGAAGTTGCTCTTGACCGAGGTCAGTGCGCAGCGGGTGTCTTTGCCGTACACGGCCGAGACGCTGGCGTACTCGATGCCGTCACCCACCGGGGTGCCGGTGCCGTGGCCCTCGACCATGCCGACGGTAGCGGGGTCGACCCCGGCGAACGCCAGCGCCGACTCGAACACGGCGATCTGGGCGTCCTTGGACGGGGTGAGGATGTTACGGGTGCGGCCGTCCTGATTGGAGGCGGTGGAACGGATGACGGCCATGATCCGATCGCCGTCGCGCTGGGCGTCGTCAAGGCGCTTGAGCACGACGATGCCGCAGGCCTCGGCACGCACGAAGCCGTCGGCCTCGATGTCGAAAGAGTGGCAGCGACCGGTCGGCGAGAGCATGCCCTGGCCGGATGCCGAGGCGTACAGACGCGGGTCGAGCATCAGCATGATGCCGCCGGCCAGCGCCATCTCGCTCTCCCCCTCGTGCAGGCTGCGGCAGGCCTGATGGACGGCGACCATGCTGGATGAGCACGCGGTGTCGAGGGTGAACGACGGACCGTGCAAGCCGAGGGCGTGCGAGATGCGGCCCGAGGCCATGCTGAACGGGTTGCCGGTGAAGGCATAGGCCTGATCGAAGACACCCGCCTGATCGGTGAGCATCGCGTAGTCGTCGTGGGACATGCCCAGGAACACGCCGGTCGCGGTGCCGGCCATCGACGCCGGCGTCATACCGGAGTGCTCGACGGCCTCCCAGCTGGTCTCCATGAGCAGCCGGTGCTGCGGGTCCATCGCGATGGCCTCGCGCTCGTTGATCCCGAAGAAGTCGGGGTCGAACCCGGTGACGTCGTCGATGAAGGCGCCCCACTTGGAGATCGAGCGGCCGGCTACGCCGGACTCCGGGTCGTAGTTCTCGTCGCCGTCCCAGCGGTCCTTGGGGATCTCGGTGACGAAGTCCTCACCGTTGAGCAGCGCCTCCCACAGCTTCTGCGGGGAGTCGATGCCGCCGGGAAGCCGACAGGCCATGCCGACGACGGCGATGGGGGTCAGCGCTTTGGCGGTCGGGGCTTTGGCGGTCGAGGCGTTGGGGTTAAGGGGGGAACCGAGCACGTTGCTCACACCTTCTCTTCGTCCACTGTTGGGCAGGTCGCTTATCAGTGCCGGGCTGTCGCGAGTTCTGACGATGCCGAGACGCGCCGTTGCGTCAAACATCAACTCAAAGTTGCCAGTGCTGGTCACATCGTAACCGAGCCGACACAAAATTGCGAGACGAATTCGTGGCATCGGATTGCGTCTATCGACTTTCCCGGCGCGCCTTCGCCGCCACCCTGCCGCGACGGCCTTTTCGCGTTTGCTGGCCTGTGACCACGCCGATCGCCGAAAAGCCCCCGGCCGCGTCGGCCGATTGGCGCCCGCTGCCAGCTGAAATAGCAGTTCAAACGGGTCAGGGCCGCCTAGCGATCAACAAGCCCCGGGTGCCCTGAGGGCCATCTGGGACCTCCGTACCGGTTCCCCGCAGGCGTTGCGGCAGCATCTCGCGACGATATTTCGAAGAAAATTGCACCAGACCCCTCATAGCAAATACCTGCAGAGCGATCGGCAAGCGCCGTTGTGACCGGTAAAGCAAACACCCAATAGATGGGCCAGGCGCCCCGGCGTCGCCGGCCGCGAACCGGTGTCCTGGGCGCCTCGCTCGTCGAGTTTGCTGAGAAATCCCGCAACATCGTAGATCCGTCGCAGAGTTGTTCTAGCAGGGAATTCTTGTCCTAGGTCGACAGCCAGGCAACCAACCTGAGAGCAGGCTGAGAGCACCTGAGGGATGCCTGAGAAGGCGTTTCGATCGCTCTCAGTACTGCCGATCGTCATCTGAAATCAGGTCGGATCGACTGGTCGCCAGGCTCCCACAGCAAACACAGTAATAGTACTGTCAGTATTATGTTCTTTAAATGGATTTACGCCCGTAAAACAATGGTCGAGAGGCCCTCGTGAATTTGTCCTGCTCGCGCAATAACCGTTAATCATCGAAATCGGGGGAAGGTTGCGGAGTTGTTAGCCGGACTCCTTGCCGCAGCAGCAGGTGTCGGGATTACGCCGACGGCGAACACCGCCTCCGGCGCGTCGCCCGAGGCGAACTAGCCGGCGGCCGCCCCGGCCGAAAGCGCGCCGTACCGCGCGCCGAACTCGGTGACTGGGGCGAATCCGTGCTTCCGTGCCTCGGCCGCGCCGAGCCGCGCCAGGGCCCCTGTCGCGATGAAACCGCTCTGATCGGACACCACCAGCGGGGTGAGAAGCCGGTTGTGCACCATGGCGAAGGCGAGCCCGTCCTCAGGAATGGCCCAACCGAACGACCCGGCCAGCCCCACGTGCCCGAATCCGGGAAGGACACCGGGGATCGGCACGCCGTGGAAACCCAGGTGGAACGCCAGCGGCATGACCAGATTGCGGTCCGGCCGCAGGTTGCGCCGGCCCGTCAGCATCGCCACCCGCTCAGCCGAGAGATAGCGCTGACCGTCGATCACGCCGCCGTTGGCCATCGCGCCGTACATCCGGGCCAGAGCCCGGGCGGTGGCCACGCCGTTGGCCGAGGGCAGTTCGGTGTCCAGCAGCGGAATGTCCCGCTGGACCATGGCCTTCATGCCGGGCACGTACATCGCCCCGAATGCCGCGGACAGTTCCAGCGCCGCCACGGCGGGCGCCACGGCGTTGAACACCGGGTTCGGGATGTTCATCTGCGACCCGACGAATCGGGCGAACTGCGTCGGTGCATCAGGACCCGGCCGGCCGAGGTGGATGCCGTCGGTGTCCAGCGGGGCCGCCACCTCGGTGCGGATCAATTCCCGCATGCCCTTCCCGGTGACCGCCCTGGCCAGGCCGGACAGCAGCCAGCCGTAGGTCAGCGCGTGGTAGGCCGACTTGCCGAAATGCCGACCGACCGGGGCGGCGGCGATCCGCTCCTCCATATGCCGGTGGTCGAGGAGTTCACGCTTACGGACGCCACCCAGGTGGGACAGCCCGGCGCGGTGCCGCATGACGTCCCGGACCGTGATCCCGGCCTTGCCGTTGGCGCCGAATTCCGGCCAGTAGTCGGCCACCGGTGTGTCGTAGTCGATCAGCCCGCGATCGGCCAGCCGATGGATGACCGTCGAGGCCACCCCCTTGGTGGCCGAGAACACCATGGGCGCGGTGTCGGCCTGCCAGTGATGGCGGCCACGCCGGTCCCCCCACCCGGTCCACACGTCGACGACGGGCTCGCCGTCGAGATAGACCGATAACGCTCCGCCACCGAGGCGCGGATGCGGGAATTGTGCGGCGAAAGCCCGAATGACACAGGCAAAACTAGGGTCGGCGGCACCCTGAACCCCGTGGGGCAGTTGCCAACCGCGACTACCTGAAGGCGCCCGGGACACACGACGAATTTACAAGCCCGACGCGCCCTTGCCGAAAATCGTTGCCAATCCGTTAAGTTCGGCGATCCGCGGCGTCGAGTATCCGTTGGGCAGCGAGCGCCGGCGTCAGTTCGCCGTCACGAACCTGGCGTTCCACCTCGGTGCGGATCTCCTTGACCTCCGGATGGCTCAGCACCCGGTCCAGCACGGCGTCGCGAACCATCGCCCAGGTCCAGTCCACCTGCTGGCCGCGCCGGCGGGCATCGAATTCGCCTGCCGCAGTGAGGACTTCGCGGTGCTGCAGCACGGTGTCCCAGAGTTCGGTCAGCCCGTTCCCCTCGAGTGCGCTCATCGTCAGAACCGGCGGGCGCCAGAGGGTTTCGTGTGGATAGATCAGCCTGATCGCCGCCGCAAGTTCGCGTGCCGCGGACTTGGCCTCGATGGCGTGCGCGCCGTCGGCCTTATTGACGACGACGATATCGGCGAGTTCCAGCACACCCTTCTTGATGCCCTGCAACTGATCGCCGGTGCGGGCCAGGGTGAGGAACACGAAGGTGTCCACCATGTTGGAGACCGCGACTTCCGACTGCCCCACCCCGACAGTCTCGACCAGCACGACGTCGAAACCGGCCGCTTCCAGCAGCACGATCGTCTCCCGGGTGGCCTTCGCGACACCGCCGAGAGTCCCGGAGGTCGGCGACGGCCGGATGTAGGCGTCCGGGTGCGCGGCCAGCCGGGCCATCCGGGTCTTGTCGCCCAGGATCGAACCACCCGTGCGGGTCGAGGACGGGTCCACCGCGAGGACCGCAACCCGGTGACCCTCCTCGATCAGGTACATGCCGAGCGCTTCGATGGTGGTGGACTTGCCCACCCCAGGAACCCCGGTGATGCCGACGTGCATGGCCCCGCCCGCGAACGGGATCAGAGCCAGCAGCAAGCGCTGGGCCTGTGCGCGGTGATCGGCCCGGGTCGACTCGACCAGGGTGATCGCCTTCGCCAGGGCCGCGCGGTCGCCGCGGCGCACGGCTGCGGCGAGTTCGTCGACGTCGATGTCCACCGGCGTCAGGTCAGGTCATATCCGAGGCGTTCGGCGAGCTTGTGCAGCAAGCCGGTCGCGGCATCCGCGATCACCGTTCCCGGCGGGTAGATGGCGGTGGCGCCGGCTGCGTAAAGCTCGTCGAAGTCGCCGGGTGGGATCACCCCGCCGACGACGATCATGATGTCCGGACGCCCGACCTGTGCCAGGGCGTCGCGCAATGCGGGCACCAGGGTCAGGTGACCGGCCGCCAGTGAGGACACCCCCACGACGTGCACGTCGTTGTCGGCGGCCTGCCGCGCCACCTCGTCGGGAGTGGAGAACAGCGAACCGACGTCGACGTCGAAACCGATGTCGGCGAAGGCCGTCGCGATGACCTTCTGCCCGCGGTCGTGACCGTCCTGCCCCATCTTGGCGACCAGGATGCGTGGCCGTCGGCCATCGGCCTCGGCGAATTTCTCGACCAGCCGGCTGGCCTCGGATAGTCCGGTGATGTTGCCTCCTGCCCCGACCTCGTCCCGGTAAACCCCTGAGATGGTGCGGATCTCGGCCTGATGGCGACCGTAGACCTTCTCCAGCGCATCCGAGATCTCACCGACCGTCGCCTTCGCGCGGGCGGCGTTGATGGCCAGTGCCATCAGGTTGTTGCCCAGTCCGTCTCCCCCGGCCCCGTCGCCACCGGCACCGCCCGATGCCGCTGCGGCCCGGGTCAATTCGGCCAGTGCCGCCTGCACGGCCGTCTCGTCGCGCTCGGCGCGCAACTGCTCCAGCTTGGCGATCTGTTCGGCGCGGACCCGGCTGTTCTCGACCTTGAGCACCTCGATGTCGGAGTCCTCGACCACCTGGTACTTGTTCACCCCGATCACCGGCTGCTGACCGGAGTCGATGCGGGCCTGGGTGCGGGCGGCGGCCTCTTCGATGCGAAGCTTCGGGATTCCGTCGCTGATCGCCTGGGCCATACCGCCGCGCTCGGTCACCTCGGCGATGTGCGCGCGGGCCCGCTCGGCGAGCTGATGCGTCAGCCACTCCACGTAGTAGGAGCCGCCCCACGGGTCGATCGGCCGGGTGGTGCCGGACTCCTGCTGCAGCAGCAACTGGGTGTTGCGTGCGATGCGGGCGGAGAAGTCGGTGGGCAACGCCAGCGCCTCGTCGAGTGCGTTGGTGTGCAGCGACTGGGTGTGACCCTGGGTGGCGGCCATCGCCTCGATACAGGTGCGCGCCACATTGTTGAACGGATCCTGGGCGGTGAGCGACCAGCCCGAGGTCTGCGAATGAGTGCGCAGGGACAGCGATTTGGAGCTCTTCGGCCCGAATCCGGCGACCAGCTCGCTCCACAGCAGCCGGCCGGCCCGGAGTTTGGCCACCTCCATGAAGAAGTTCATCCCGATGCCCCAGAAGAAGGACAATCGCGGGGCGAACTTGTCGATGTCCAGGCCGGCATCGAGGCCCGCCTTGATGTAGTCCACACCGTCGGCCAGCGTGTAGGCCAGCTCGAGATCGGCTGTGGCACCGGCTTCCTGGATGTGATAGCCCGAGATCGAGATGGAGTTGAACTTCGGCATCTTCACGCTGGTGTAGGCGAAGATGTCGGAGATGATCCGCATCGAGGGCTTCGGCGGATAGATGTAGGTGTTGCGCACCATGAACTCTTTGAGGATGTCGTTCTGGATGGTGCCGGCCAGCTTCTCCGGCGCAACGCCCTGCTCCTCGGCGGCCACCACGTAGAGCGCCAGGATCGGCAGCACCGCACCGTTCATGGTCATCGAGACCGACACCGCCGACAGGTCGATACCGTCGAAAAGCTGGCGCATGTCCAGGATCGAGTCGATCGCCACGCCGGCCATACCGACGTCGCCCTGCACCCGCGGGTGGTCGGAGTCGTAGCCGCGGTGGGTGGCCAGATCGAAGGCCACCGACAGGCCTTTCTGCCCGGCTGCGAGGTTGCGACGGTAGAAGGCGTTGGAGTCCGCCGCGGTGGAGAAGCCGGCGTACTGACGGATGGTCCACGGCTGGTTCACGTACATCGTGGGATAGGGCCCGCGGATGAACGGCGGCTCGCCGGGGAAGCTGTCCACCGGGTAGCCCGCAGCCGCGGCGCCAGCCCGATCCGCTTCGACGTACAGCGGTTTGACGACTATGCCCTCGGGGGTCTGCCAGTCCAGCTGCTCGGGCGCATAGCCGTTGGCTGCGGCCGCTTGTGCGATGCGCTGTGCGGCGGCGGACTCACTGGCCGGGGATGTCTTTGTTTCGCCGCGCAGCGGAACGCCGGCGAAATTCGGAACGGCGGCGATACCTGATTCGGTCATCTCAGGCCCCCAATCGGGTGAGCAGGGTCGAGAGTTCTTCGACGGCATCGACTTTCGCGGTCAGATACCCCTCGGGTCGGGCGTCGGCCGGCAGGTCGGCCACGGCCTTCTGCGGGCCCGCGAGGTAGGTCACCTCGCAACCGGCGGCCCGGGCAGCCGGGACGATTGCTGCCACCTCGGCTCCGTACCGTGCGTCGGTGCCGCAGATCACGGCGATCGAAGTACCGGCATCGGTCACCGCCTGGGCGACCCCGGCGGCGTCGACGGTGCCCGGGTTCACGGTCTCGATCCCGCCGGACGCCAACAGGTTGGTGGCGAAGGTTGCCCTGATGTTGTTCTCCGCCAGCGGCCCCAGGGGCAGCAGCAGCACCCTTGGCCGGGCGCCGGTGCGCTCCAGGTACGCGTCGGACCTGTCGCGCAGGGCCTCGAAGGCGGCCGCGTAACGCCGCGCTGATGACGAATCACCCTGCGCCAGTGGCGCTTCGGCGAGATTCGGGAACTCGTTGACACCGGTGATCGCGGTCCGCCGGTGCGCGATGTCACCGGCACGTTCGACGCGGACCGCCTCGATCTGCCCGGCGATGTGGTCGATCGCAGTGCGGAATCCGCCCCGCGACTCGATCTCCTGGAAGTTGGCCCAGGCCTGCGCCGCGAGCGTCTCGGTGAGGTCCTCGACGTACCAGGAACCGCCGGCGGGATCGAGCACCCGGCCGATGTGGGACTCCTCCAGCAGCAGCAGTTGGGTGTTGCGCGCCATCCGGCGGGCGAAGTCGACGCTGACCGTGGGCAGGCCACCGGGAATCGCCTCGTCGAACGGAAGGACCTGAACGGTGTCGGCTCCCCCGACTCCCGCGCCGAACGAGGCGACCGTGGTCCGCAGCATGTTCACCCAGGGATCGCGTTGGGTCATCATCGCCCGCGAGGTGACCGCGTGCATGGTGGCCGCACCGTTGTCCGGATCACCCAGCACCTCGGCCACCCGGCCCCAGAGTTGGCGTGCGGCACGGAATTTCGCGATCGTCATGAACTGGTCGTCATCGGCGACCAGCCGGAAGCTGATCTGACGCAACGCCTCGGCCACCCCGAGGCCGGCGCCGGTCAACAGCCGAAGGTATTCCGCCCCGGCCGCCACCGTCGCCGCGATCTCCCAGCCGGCATTGGCGCCCCGGTCGTGGAATGCGGGCCCGTCCACGGTGACGGCCCGAACGCCGTAGTGCGCAGCCAGCGTGCCGGCCACCGCGAGCACGTCATCGACGTCGGCCGCCCGGCGCCCGCTCAACGGCGCAGTCAGCGGATCGGCGCCGAGGTCGATCGACAGCTTGACCCCGGCCTGTGAGTCCGCACCCCCGACGAGGGCCAGCAGGGCATCGGCGGCCGCGCGGAAGTCGTCGCCGGCATCGAGGATGACCGGGGCGAGTTCGAGGTAGACGCCCTTGAGGGCACGGTCGAGATCGGCCGGGGCGATGTCATCGGACCCGACCCGCAGCAGCAGCGCGCTGACGCCGTCCACCAGCGAGGCCAGGATCGCGGCATTGACATCGGAATTGGCGTCGGCGCCCGATGCACCGGCGGCCGGGAACTCCTCGACGACCTTCCACCCCGCCAGGACGTCACGGTGCGCATCGGCCCCGCGAACGAACGGCCAGTCACCCGGCAGCGGCGCCTCCGGCACTCCGTCGAGTTCGGTGTAGAGAGGGCGCACCGGAAAACCCTCATAGGTGCCCGAGTCCAGGAGTCGCTCGGGCTCGGCGGGCAGGTCGGCGGGATCGCGCCGGCCGCCCTTGGTGAGCACGTCGGCGACTGCGCTGCGCCACCGGGCGCGAGCCTCCTGCAACTGTCCGGACACCGGCAGCTCCTGTTGTCGTGTGGTGGCCGGCCCGGGATTCTCCAGCCTCGTGCCCTCAGGCTAAAGGATCACCGGTTTCCCTAGGCCGACTCGTTCCGTGAGCCGGATCACCACTACGGCTAGCCTTGTCAACCGTGCCGCCGGCTTTCACCTCGAAAATCGGGGCCACTGCGCGCAACGTCGCATCCGCGCTGACCAGCACCGCCCGCCAGGTCAGCCGAACCCGCCTGATCCTCACCATGGTCGCCGTCGCCGCCGTGGTGGCGATCGTGCTGCTGGTGCCGGTGCCCAGCGCCGTGCAGTTGCGCGACTGGGCCACCGCGGCCGGCCCCTGGTTTCCGCTGGCGTTCTTCGCGACGCATGTCGCGGTCACCGTGCTGCCCTTCCCCCGCACCGCATTCACCCTGGCAGCGGGTCTGCTGTTCGGTCCGGCGCTGGGAATCGCCATCGCGGTCACGGCGAGTGCGCTCAGCGCACTGTTGGCGCTCTTCGCGGTCCGGGCGCTGGGCTGGCAGCTGAGCAGTCTGGTCTCTCACCCCGCGCTGGAATCGGTCGATGCCCGGTTGCGGGAGCGTGGCTGGGCGGCCGTGCTCTCGCTGCGGCTGATCCCGGTGGTGCCGTTCTCGGTGCTGAACTACGCGGCCGGCGCGTCCTCGGTACGGGTGGTGCCGTATCTCCTGGCGACACTCGTCGGCGTGCTGCCCGGCACCGCCGCGGTGGTGGTCCTCGGCGACGCATTGACCGGTGAGGTCAGTCCGCTGCTGGCGCTGGTGTCGTTGGCCACGGCTTCGGTTGGGGTGGCCGGACTGGCCTATGAGGCCCGGCAGCACCGCCGGGGGCGCTAGGCGTTCGGGGCCTCGGCGGCCGGCGGCAGGGTGTTCTGGGTGTTCTGGGTGAGGGCATCGCCGACCGGGGTGCGGGCTTCGGCCTCGGCGTTGGCCACCGCCGCCGCGATCGCCGGATCGGTCTGGGTGGTGAACCAGTCGGCGATCTCCGCGGAGTCGTCTTCCGGCTGCGGAATGTCGGACTCCACCGGGGACGGCTGGTAGCGGAAGATCCCGTCGGAGCCGGGCGCACCGAGCAGTTTGGTGAAACCCTGCAGGGCGGAACTGAAGTCGCTGGGCACGACCCAGACCTTGTTCGCGTCGCCCTGCGCCATCTGCGGGAGGGTCTGCAGGTATTGATAGGCCAGCAGCTCCGGGGTCGGCCGGCCGGCCTTGATGGCAGCGAACGTCTTCTCGATGGCCTTGGCCTGGCCCTGCGCCTGCAGGTACGCCGCGGCGCGTTCGCCCTGGGCCCGCAGGATCCGCGACTGCCGATCGCCTTCGGCCGCCAGGATGGTGGCCTGCTTGGCGCCTTCGGCGGCCAGGATCTGGGCCTGCCGGGTGCCCTCGGCGGTGAGGATCATCGCCCGCTTCTCGCGGTCGGCGCGCATCTGCTTCTCCATCGAGTCCTGAATCGACGGCGGCGGATCGATGCTGCGCAGTTCGACGCGGGCCACCCGCAGGCCCCAGCGGCCGGTGGCCTCGTCGAGGACCCCGCGCAACTGGGCGTTGATCTTGTCGCGGCTGGTCAGAGTTTGTTCCAGCGTCATCCCGCCGACCACGTTGCGCAGGGTGGTGGTGGTGAGTTGCTCGACGCCGACGATGTAGTTGCTGATCTGGTAGACCGCGGCCTGCGGATTGGTGACCTGGAAGTAGACCACCGTGTCGATGTTCACCGTCAGGTTGTCCTCGGTGATCACCGGCTGGGGCGGGAACGACACCACCCGCTCCCGCAGGTCGACCCGGGCGCGGATCCGGTCGATGAACGGGATCAGCAACGTCAGCTGGCCCGAGACCGTCTTGCTGTAGCGGCCCAGCCGTTCGATGACGGCGGCCTCGGCCTGCGGGATGAGCGCGACGGACTTGGCGACGACGATGATGGCGAAGACCACCAGCACCGCCAGCACCACCAGACCTGCGACCGCACCGTCCATCTGAGTCGTCCTCCCCTAGATGTTCTTCCAGACCACCGCGGTGGCCCCGTCGATCTGCATCACGGTCACCTGATCGCCCGGCTCGTAGACATCCTCGTCGCTGAGCGGGCGCGCAGTCCACACCTCGCCGTCCAGCTTGACCTGGCCCTGGTGCCGGCTGACCCGGTCCAGGACCAGCGCGTGCTTGCCCTCCAGCGCCTTGGCCGGCTCCGGCAGTCCCTTGCCCGCGGTCAGTCGCCGGCGCAACGTCGGGCGCACGACACCGAGCAGCAGGATCGAGACCACCAGGAAGACCACCCCGTCGGCCCACAGCGGAAGTCCGAACAGCCAACTGGATCCGGCAGCGGCCAGCGCGCCGCCACTGAGCATCAACAGGAACATGTCGCCGGTGAGCGCCTCGGCGGCCGCCAGCCCCAGAGCGGAAATGAGCCAGATCAGTGCCGCGGGCATAGACCCACGATACGCAGAATCCGACCCACCGCAGGTATCGGCTCGTTTCGCCGGCGAACCACTACACTTCCGAACCATCATGTGGTGCCCGAGTGTGTCCCTCTCGGTGTGGACCAACGCCTGGCTGGCGGGTCACGCCGCACCGGATGATGTCCTCGACGCGCTATCCGCTTGGGCACCAAAGCATTCCGTCACAGCCTATGACGCCGTCGCTGCGGGCCGGACCGGACTGCCCTGGCCCGACGTCTACGACGGCGGGCCGATGTCGTTGTTGCAGACCCTGCGCACCGCATCAGGCCCGCGGTCGGGAGAGCCCGCGATCGGGGTGTTGCTGCCGGTTCCCGGCGATGTCCGCGGCCTGCCTGCCGGCACCCAGTTCCAACAGGACGCCCTGGCCGTGGGCGAGGCCGTGGTGGTGAGTGCGCCGAACGGCGACGGCATCGGACTGGTGCCGGTGGTCGAGTACGACGGGGATGTGGAGGACGGGGATTTCGACGACGAGGAGATCGTCGACCCGACCGATGTGACACTGTCCTGGTCGGTCTACTCGATCCCCGCGGTACCGGCCTTCGAACAGATGGACCTGGGTGAAGCCGAGTACGCCCTACGGTCGGCGATCCGCACCGCGACCGAGGCTCTGAGCGGCCTGCAACTGGCCGACACCGGCGGAGTCGATCCCCGCACCCTGGTCGAGGAGGTGGTGCAGGCCGGCAGCCTGCACGCCGTTCCCGACCATGCGCCGAGCAGGGCGGTGCGGGTGCTGTCCACCGCCGCGCATGTCGACGCCATCATCACGGTGAGCGCCGGCCCGGTTCCGATCAGCACGCACAGCGCCTCCGAGGCGCGGATCGCCGACACCGCACTGCGGCCGCTGGCCTCGGTGGTGCGCTCGGCGCGGGCGGCTGCGGTCAGCGCGATCCTGCACTCGGCCTGGCAGCAGCACTAGCAGCAGCCGCAGCAGCCGTCGCCTCGCATTCGGCGGTGCAGAACCGGCCGTTGACGCTCGACCCGTAACCCGGGACCTGATGCGCCCCGACAACTCTGGACGGATCCCGGCCGTCTCGCACTTCGTCGAGCAGATCGAGTGCGAGCCGGGCGAATCGCGGCTGGGAGTTCGGGGTGGTCGCCCGGGCCAGTGCGACACCCAAACCGGCGGCCTGCTGCGCCAGTTCGTTGTCGAGGTCCCAGACCACCTCGATGTGGTCGGCGACGAACCCGATCGGGCAGACCACGACCGCCTTCACCCCGGCTTCGGCGAGAGTCGAAAGATGTTCGCCCACATCGGGTTCCAGCCACGGCACCTGAGGCGGGCCGGACCGCGACTGCCACACCACGTCGTAGTCGGGAAACCCCGCTGCCGCGGCCACCAGCGACGAGGAGTAATCCACCTGCCGCGGGTAGAGATCGGGACCGCACCGGTTCACCGCACGCAACGGGATCGAGTGCGCGGTGAACACCAATCGGGCCTCGCCTCGCAGTGACTCCGGCAAGGTGGCGACGGCATCGGCGATCGCGTCGGAGAACATCTCGACGAGCAAAGGGTGGTCGAAGTACTGCCGGAGCTTGATCAGTTCCGGGGCGCCGTCATTGGCCGCCCGCGCCCTGGTGATGTCCTCCTGGTACTGCGCACAGCCGGAGTAACCGCCCCAGGCCGACGTGCTGAACACCGCCGCGCGGGTGATGCCGTCGGCCTTCATCTGCGCGACGGCGTCTTCGACGAACGGATCCCAGTTGCGGTTGCCGAAGTACACCGGCAGGTCCTCACCGCGCGCGGTCAGTTCGGTCCGGATCACCTCGATCAGGTCGCGGTTGATCCCGTTGATCGGCGACACCCCGCCGAAGTGCAGGTAGTGCTCGGCGACGGATTCCAGCCGCTCCCTGGGGATGCCGCGACCGCGCGTCACGTTCTCCAGGAACGGCATCACCTGCTCGGGACCCTCCGGACCACCGAAGGACAGCAGCAGCAGTGCGTCGAATCGCTCAGTCATGCTAGAGAAGCTGGGTGCTGGCGCCGCCGTCGGCGTAGATGACGGTTCCCGTGGTGGCCGGCAGCCAGTCGGAAACCAGGGCGCAGACAGTCTTGGCGACCGCGGTCGGGTCTTTCATATCCCAACCCAGCGGAGCGCGCTGATCCCAGCCCTCCTCCAGCATCCCCATCTCGTCCTTGAACTGCTCACCGAGCGCGCCGCCCATGATCGCGCTCATCGCCAGTGTCCGGATCGGCCCGGCCGCAACCAGATTCGAGCGGACGCCGACCTTACCGGCCTCGCGGGCCACGAAACGGTTGACCGACTCCAGTGCGCTCTTGGCCACCGTCATCCAGTTGTAGGCCGGCATCGCCCGAGTCGGGTCGAAGTCCATCCCGACGATCCCGCCACCCGGATTCATGATCGGCAGCACAGCCTTGGCCAGTGAGGCGTAGGAGTATGCCGAGATGTGAATGCCCTTGGCGACGTCCTCGTAGGGCGCGTCGAAGAACGGGTTGATGCCCATGCCGCTGGGCGGCATGTAGCCGATTGAGTGCACGACGCCGTCGAGTTTGTTGCCCTCGCCGATCACCTCGCTGATCCGCGAAGCGAGGCTGCCCAGGTGCTCCTCGTTCTGGACGTCGAGTTCGAGCAACGGCGCCGGGGCCGGCAACCGGTCGATGATCCGGGCGATCAGCTTCATCCGGTCGTAACCGGTGCAGATAACCTCCGCGCCGGCCTCCTGTGCCACCTTGGCGATGTGGAACGCGATCGAGGAATCGGTGATGATCCCCGTCACGAGGATGCGCTTGCCTTCGAGAATGCCTGCCATGTCAGTCCTTTCGAGGTCCATCAGGTCTAAAGGTGTCCAGAGGGACTGGAAGGGTCAGTGCCCCATGCCCATGCCGCCGTCGACCGGGATCACCGCACCGGCGATGTACCCGGCGTCCTCCGAAGCCAGGAAGCTGACCGCGCCGGCGATGTCCTCGGCGGTGCCGATCCGCTTGGCCGGGATGAACTCGAGTGCGCCTTCGCGGACGCGCTCGTCCATCTCGCGGGTCATGTCGGTGTCGATCATGCCGGGCGCCACCACATTGGCGGTGACCCCGGCCTTGGCCATCTCGCGGGAGATCGACCGTGCCATCCCGATCAGGCCCGCCTTGGAGGCCGCGTAGTTGGACTGGTTGCCGATGCCCCACATGCCGGAGACCGACCCGACGAAGATCATCCGGCCGAACCGCTTCTTCTGCATGCTGCGCGCGGCGCGCTGTGCCACCCGGAACGCCCCGGTGAGGTTGGCGTCGATGACTTTCTCGAACCGCTCCTCGGTCATCCGGATCATGAACGCGTCGGCGGTGATTCCGGCGTTGGACACCAGCACCTCGACCGGACCCTGATGCTCCTCGACGGCGGTGAACGCACGATCGACGGCATCGTTGTCGGTGACGTCGCACTCGACGCCGAACAGGCCCTCGGGCGCACCGGATCCGCGGTGGGTGACGGCGACCTTGTGCCCGTCGGCGGCCAGACGTTGCGCGATCGCCAGTCCGATTCCCCGGTTTCCACCGGTGACGAGCACCGAACGGGAGACGAACGCGGGTTTGGCACCGGGTGAGGACTCGCTCATGCCCGTCAACTTAGTGCCTGCGCCCAGCGGCGCCGAAATCAACCCGCCCGGAATTTCACCCGCTCGGAATTCCGTTTGGGGCGGTTAGCCCGGCAGGCGGCGGTTGATCAGAAGCGACGCCAGTGCCGCCAGCGCCAGCGCCAGCGCACCCAGCCGCAGCCAGCCGGTGCTCGCATCGCCCTTGACCGTCTCGTAGCCGATCTGGTCCTGCAGCGAGGTGAACACCTCTTTGAGCTGCTCCAGACTCGAAGCGCTGTAGTGCGTGCCGTCGGAAAGCTGGGCGATCTTCTTCAGCATGTCCTCATCGACCGGAACCGGCTGGCGCTGGTCGTTGATGTCGACGTAGCCGTAGGGCGTTCCGAAGGACACCGTGGAGATCGGCACCCCCTGGTCCTTGGCGGTGCGGGCGGCGGTGAAGGCGCCCTTGGGGTTGTCCGGGTTGGACGGCACGGTCTCCTTGCCGTCGGACATCAGCACGATGCGGGCCGGGGGCGGCTCATCGCCGCCGCCGAGCACGGCGCCGACGGTGGCGATCGCCTGCAGCGCGGTGAAGATCGCCTCACCGGTCGCGGTCCGGTCGGCCAGTTGCAGCTTGTCCAGCGCCACCTTGGTGGCGTCCCGGTTGGTGGTCGGCGACACCAGCACCGTCGCGGTGCCCGCGTAGGCGATCAGGCCCAGGTTGATCCCGGGGGTGAGCTGGTCGGCGAACTGCTTGGCGGCTTCCTGCGCGGCGGCCAGCCGGCTGGGTTCGACGTCGGTGGCGCGCATGGACTGCGAGACGTCGATGGTGAGCATCACCACCGCGCGGTTGCGCGGGACGCGGACGTCGTTGCGCGGGCCGGCCATCGCGACGGTCAGCAGCACCAGCGAGGCGATCAGCAGGATCGCCGGCAGGTGCCGCCACTTGTTCGGCCGTTTGGGCGCAACGCTTTCCAGCAGTTCCATGTTGGCGAACCGGAGGATGCGCTTCTGCCGGGCGAGCTGCATGAAGATGTAGAGCGCCACCAGGCCGGCGACCAGCAGCAGGAACAGGAAGAACCACGGGTGGGCGAAGTCGGTGAACGCAATGGGGCCCAGCAACGGCAACGTCATCTACAGATCCTGCTCACTCACGCCAGCGCCCCACGGCGTCGGGAGGCCACGAAACGCACGATGTCGGCGATCCAGTCCCGATCTGTGCGCAGGGTCATCAGCGGCGCACCGCAGCGGCGCAGGGTGCGGGCCACCTCGTCGCGATGGGCGGCCGCGGCGCGGGCGAAGTCGTCGCGCAACTGCGCGTCGATGGTGAACTCGCGGGTGACGCCGGACTCGGTGTCCTGCAGGATCACGTCGCCGACGTCGGGCAGTTCCACATCGCGCGGGTCGATCACCTCGATGCCGAGCACCTCGTGGCGGGCGGAGATGGCGCGCAACGGCCGCATCCAGTTGATCGGGCCGAGGAAGTCGCTGATGATCACCGCCATCCCGCGCCGGCGTTCCGGGCGGCGCAGCCCGTCGATGGCAGCGGCCAGGTCACCGCGGACGCCCAGCGGCGCGCGCGGGGCAGTCGCGATCGCGCGCAGCAGGGTCTGCTCGTGCTGGCGGCCACCGCGGGCGGGGATCCGGATCACGTTCTGCCCGTTGGCGATCAGCGCACCGATCCGGTTACCGCCACCGCTGTTGAGATAGGTGATGGCGGCGGCGGCAGCCACCGCGAGGTCACGCTTCTCGCACCCGGCGGTGCCGAAGTCCAGACTGGCCGACACGTCGACGACCATCCAGGTCTCCAGCTCGCGGTCGGCGATCATCTGCCGGACATGCGGGTGGGTGGTGCGGGCGGTCACCGACCAGTCCATCCGGCGGACGTCGTCGCCGGGCTGGTACATCCGGGACTCCCCCGGCTCGGATCCCGGACCGGGGATCAGGCCGAGGTGGTTGCCCTGCAAAACGCCGTCGAGTTTGCGGCGAACGGTCAACTCGAGGGTGCGCAGCGCGGCCGACAGCTTCGCGTCGCCGATCTCCCCACGCTGGAAGGACGGCGGGTGAATGGTCGAAGAATCCGCTGCCTCGGCAGCAGAGGTCGGGTCGGTCACCGAGCGTTGGCGCCGGCCACCGGAGCAGGCCCGGGTCCAGCCGGCCCGGCCATCGGAGCCGCACCCACCGGAGGAACCGAATGGCCCTGCTGCGGAACGGCATTCACCTGGGGCAGTCCGACGGTCTGCAGGATCCGGGCGATCACCGTCTCAGCCTTCACATCGTCGGCGAGCGCGTCGTAGGTCAGCACCAACCGGTGCCGCAGCACGTCCGGGATGACGTCGACGACGTCCTGCGGGATCACGTAGTCGCGGCCACGGACCAGCGCCAGGGCGCGCGCCGCGGCGATGATGCCCAGCGAGGCGCGCGGCGAGGCGCCGAAGGCGATCCACGACTTCACGTCGAGCATGCCGAACTGCTCGGGAACGCGGGTGGCGGTCACCACCCGGACCACGTAATCGACCAGGGCATGGTGCACGAAGTTGTTCGCGGCGACGTCCTGCAGACGCACCAGATCACCGGTGTCGAGAATCTGCTTCGGTTCCGGCGGGGTGACGCCCATCCGGTAGATGATCTCGCGCTCCTCCTCCGGAGAGGGGTAGCCGACGTTGATCTTGAACAGGAAGCGGTCGCGCTGGGCCTCCGGCAGCGGGTAGACACCCTCGTTCTCGATCGGGTTCTGGGTCGCCATCACCAGGAACGGCTTGGGCAGCGGGTAGGTCTTGCCGCCGATGGAGATCTTGCGCTCGGCCATCACCTCGAGCAGTGCGGACTGGACCTTCGCCGGGGCGCGGTTGATCTCGTCGGCCAGCAGGAAGTTGCACACCACCGGGCCGAGTTCGATGTCGAACTCCTCGCGGCCCTGCCGGTAGATCCGGGTGCCGATGATGTCGGTGGGCACCAGGTCGGGGGTGAACTGGATGCGGGAGAAACTGCCGCCGACGACCTTGGCGAAGGTTTCCACGGCCAGCGTCTTGGCCACGCCGGGCACACCTTCGAGCAGCACGTGCCCCTTGGCCAGCAGCCCGACCAGCAGCCGCTCGACCAGCTGGTCCTGACCGACGATGATGCGCTTGACCTCGAAGATCGCACGCTCCAGGAGGTTGACCTCACCGGCCAGTCCGTTACCGCCGGACGGCGCCGCCGCATGGCTCGGACCGGCGTAGCCACCTGGTGACGTCATCAAGTTCCTCCACAGCTGCTAATTGGTTAGCGGGCATATGCCCGCCGACAACTATTCCAGGCGTTTCGGAATCCGTCGAACGGCCCCGACCCGCGGGAATCAGGTCTCGATGATGCGGGTCAGATATGGCGTCATGCCCGCGGTGCGGACCGGGCTGACGGTGACCTGACCGGCCAGCGACGAGGCCTCCATCATCTGGCCGTTGCCGAGGTAGATGGTGACGTGCTGGGTGCCCTCGGGACCGTAGAAGATCAGGTCGCCGCGCTTGGCCTGGGACGGCGGGATGTGGCGGCCGGCGTTGTACTGGTCTCCGGAGTACTTGGGGATCTGGACGCCGACGCCGGCGAAGGCGAACCGGGTGAACCCCGAGCAGTCGTAGCCGACCTTGCCGGTGTCCTGGTCGACGCCTTCGCTGGGCCCGTTGATGGCGCCGCCGCCCCAGGAGTACGGAACGCCGCGCTGCGAGGCGCCGCGCTTGATCACGTACTCGATGGCCTGCGGACCGCTGACCCGCCCGCCCGGCAGTGCGGCGGCCGACTTGCCGCCGATGCCCAGGCCGGAGAGGAACTTGCGGCCCAGATCCGAGACGGTCTGCGCGGCCTGCTGGGTGAAGGCCAGCGAGGCCTGCGCGACCGCGACCGGGTCACCCGGGGCGCCGGAGCTGATCACCTTCGGCAACGTCGGATCCCACTGCCCTTCGGCGGACGCCGTCGGCGAGGAGCCGAGCGCGAGCCCGGCAGCGACGACGATCGCCGCCGCTGCACGGAAGAAGCGAGAACCGTTGCGAGAGTTGGTCATTGGAATCACCACTCGACGTAGCGGACGACGAACGGGGTCATGCCGCCGGTACGCACCGGCGCGATCCGAACGGTCGCACCGGTGTAGGGCGCCTCGATCATCTGGTTGTTGCCCAGATAGAGGGCCACGTGCTGGCTGCCGCCCGGACCGTAGAAGATCACGTCGCCGCGACGCATCTGCGAACTCGGGATCTGACGGCCCAGCTGGTACTGCGAACCGGAGTAGTGCGGCAGTTTGATGCCCGCGCCGGCGAACGCGTAGAGGACCAGACCGGAACAGTCGAAGCCGAGTGTGCCCGAACCCTCGTCGATGCCGTAGCTCGGACCCGCGGCGGTGCCGCCGCCCCACGAGTAGGGCACGCCGATCTGGGACTGGGCCCGCTTGATGACGTACTCGATGGCCTGGTTTCCGTAGACCATCGGGATGCCGCCACCGTTGGTGATGCCGGAGTCGGTCGGCTTCAAGATGCCGAGCTGCTGCAGGAACTGCTTGCCCAGCTGCTGGGTGACCTGCATCGAGTTCTGCGCGATCTGCAGGATCGCGTTGATGATCTGGACCGGGTCTCCGGAGAGGAATGCGCTCGGGATGGCCGGCAGGGTCAGATCCCATTCCGAGGCCTTGCCGTAGGGCACCTTCACCGCGTTGGCCATCGGTGCCGCACCGCCCTGCTCCCAGCGGTCGGTGGAGGCACCGCCTGTCGTGGCGGCCGGCGCGGACTGTGCGACCTGGGGAGCAGCGCCGCCCTGGCCCGGCGGCAACGCGGCGGGCACCGGCGTGGCCGGGGCCGACCAGGCGCGGGCGGCGTCCAGCTTGCGCTGGGCCTCCTTGCGTTCGGCGGCCAGCCGGTTGATCTCGACCTGCTGCTCGCGGAAGGACTGCTGGACGCCCCGGAGCGCCTCGACGGCCGCATCCTGGGTGTTCTTGGCCTCCAGGACGGCCTGATCTGCCTTCTCCTTGGCCAGTCGGGCGCTGGCGTCCTTGTTGACCACCTCGGTGCGTGCCCGCTCGAGGCCGGCGATCACCTGCTGCGAACCCAGGACCAGGGCCTGGCCGGCACTGGCGGTGGAGATCATCTCGTCCGGGGTCCGGGCCAGCACCAGCGACGCGGACGGTCCGTTGACGTAGGTGGAGGCGGCGAAGACGTCGAACTTCTTCTGGGCGGTGCTGATCGCGGCGTTGGCGTCCTTGACCGCCATCCGGCTGGACTCCACTTCCTGCTGGGCCGTCGCGGCGGCTTCACGGGCGTCGGAGACCTCGACGATGGCCTTGTTGACGCTCTCCTGCTCGATCTGCACCTTGGCGCTGATGTCCTGCAGGCGCTGGTTGGCATCGGCCACGGCGCCGACCAGCGCGGACAGGCTGTTGGGGCTCTCCGGTTCGGCCTGGGCCAGGCCGGGAACGGCCATCGTCATGGCGACGCTGAGGGTGAGCGGGCAGACCGCCTTACGGGCCCGTGCGGCGGTGCCACCGTTGGAGGTGCTCATGCGAGGGCTCATTCGACTCTGACTCCTAAGCTTCACGATCAGTCACGCCTGTAACTCATGTCACATGAGCCACATCAATAACAATGGCGACAACTGCACCGTACGTCACGGCCGTCGCAGACGAAACTGCGCGAAAAAATTACACGTTTGTATTTCCGCAGGTGTGACCGAATAGTAATCTTAGAGATCTGCCATAAAAATCTGTTTATGCAGGTCGAATTGTTTTCAGCCTGAACGCGGCCGGGCCGCCCAATTGCGTAATTTGCGTGTGACGACCGCTGCTGCGCCGACGGCGATTACCAGAAAAATCGTGAAACCCGTCCAGGGGAAAATTGGCGTATTCAACTGGTCGACGAAATTCTGTGCGCCCTGCACCGGATTAGGTGCGAGTTTGGCCACGTCCTGGCCGGCTTCCAGCAGAACACGGTCGTAACTCGTGCTGTACGTCCCGGCCCATCCCGGACTCAGCACGAGCACCGTCGACCCCGGATGGTCCTGCCCCACCTGGCTGGCGATATCCCGCAACGGGGTGTCGATGGGCGGACTCTTCTCCATCACGATGACCTTGAGGTCGATCCCGTGGTCGCGGGCCCCGGCGACCACCTTCTGCAGTCCGGCCACGTCGTCCTTGGGTGCGGCGACGCCGTCCTTGGCGATATCGGCCTTCACCGTGCTCATGCAGGTGTCCAATGGAGTGGAGACCTCCATACCGACCGCACTGCAGACCTCGACCGGGATGTACGTCGGCAGGTGCAGGATCGTCACGAGTCGGAACGGTACCGCTCGTCACGCCACGGCCTGGCAGTACGCGCCGACAGAGACAAGACTGTGTCCTGTGGGCCAGTTCACCCACTTGACCATGCAGTACCCGCCCTAGCAGGACAACCGTACTGCTAATATTCGCCTTGCCCGTCAGCCCGAACCGCTGATGGAAACGACCTGAAGACGACCTAAAACAACTAAGCCGGGAGTTGATGTGAGCAGCGCAAATTCGTCCTTGAACTCGTTCGGGGCCCGCGACACCCTCAAGGTCGGGGACAACAGCTACGAGATCTACCGACTCGACGCGGTTCCGGGCACCGAGAAGCTGCCCTACAGCCTCAAGGTGCTCGCCGAGAACCTGCTGCGCACCGAGGACGGCGCCAACATCACCAAAGAGCACATCGAGGCCATCGCGAACTGGGATCCCTCGGCTCAGCCGAGCATCGAGATCCAGTTCACCCCGGCCCGGGTGGTCATGCAGGACTTCACCGGTGTCCCCTGCATCGTCGACCTGGCGACCATGCGCGAGGCGGTCACCGCCCTCGGCGGCGACCCCGAGAAGGTCAACCCGCTGGCGCCGGCCGAACTGGTCATCGACCACTCGGTGATCCTGGACTTCTTCGGCACCGCCGACGCCTACGAGAAGAACGTCGCGCTCGAATACGAACGGAATGGCGAGCGGTACCAGTTCCTGCGCTGGGGCCAGGGCGCCTTCGACGACTTCAAGGCCGTCCCGCCGGGCACCGGCATCGTGCACCAGGTCAACATCGAGTACCTGGCCCGGGTGACGATGGTGCGCGACGGTGTCGCCTACCCGGACACCTGCGTGGGCACCGACAGCCACACCACCATGGTCAACGGCCTGGGCGTGCTGGGCTGGGGTGTGGGCGGCATCGAGGCCGAGGCCGCCATGCTCGGCCAGCCGGTGTCGATGCTCATCCCCCGCGTCGTCGGCTTCAAGCTGACCGGTGAGATCAAGCCCGGCGTCACCGCCACCGACGTGGTGCTGACCGTCACCGACATGCTGCGCAAGCACGGCGTGGTCGGCAAGTTCGTCGAGTTCTACGGCAAGGGCGTCGGCGAGGTGCCGCTGGCCAACCGCGCCACGCTGGGCAACATGAGCCCTGAATTCGGTTCCACCGCAGCGATGTTCCCGATCGACGGCGAGACGATCAACTACCTGCGTCTGACCGGCCGCTCCGAGGAGCAGCTGGCTCTGGTCGAGGCCTACGCCAAGACCCAGGGCATGTGGCACGACCCGAACCACGAGCCGAAGTTCTCCGAGTACCTCGAGCTCGACCTCTCGACGGTGGTGCCCTCGATCGCCGGGCCGAAGCGCCCGCAGGACCGCATCGAGCTCACCGATGCCAAGAACGCGTTCCGCAAGGACATCCACAACTACGTCGAGGAGAACCACCCGACGCCGCACACCAAACTCGACGAGGCCGACGAGGAGTCCTTCCCGGCCAGCGACCCGGCGGCACTCTCCTTCGCCGACAACGGCGCGCATGACATGCGGCCGTCGGCGGCCAACGGCTCGCACGGCCGTCCGAGCAAGCCGGTGGTGGTGAAGTCCGCTGAGCATGGCGAGTTCGTCCTCGACCACGGCGCCGTCGTCGTCACCGGCATCACCTCGTGCACCAACACCTCCAACCCGTCGGTCATGATCGGCGCGGCACTGCTGGCCAAGAAGGCCGTCGAGAAGGGCCTGACCAGCAAGCCGTGGGTCAAGACCAACATGGCGCCCGGCTCCCAGGTCGTCACCGACTACTACGAGAAGGCCGGCCTCTGGCCGTACCTGGAGAAGCTGGGCTACTACCTCGGCGGCTACGGCTGCACCACCTGTATCGGCAACACCGGCCCGCTGCCCGAGGAGATCTCCAAGGCGATCAACGACAACGACCTGTCGGTGACGGCGGTGCTGTCGGGCAACCGCAACTTCGAGGGCCGCATCTCCCCCGACGTGAAGATGAACTACCTGGCCTCCCCGCCGCTGGTGATCGCCTACGGCATCGCCGGCACCATGGACTTCGACTTCGAGTCGGACCCGCTGGGCAAGGATCAGCAGGGCAACGACGTCTTCCTGAAGGACATCTGGCCGTCGCAGAAGGAGATCGACGACACCATCGCGTCCTCGATCAACCGGAAGATGTTCACCGACAGCTACGCCGACGTGTTCAAGGGCGACGAGCGCTGGCAGAACCTGCCGACCCCGTCGGGCAACACCTTCGCCTGGGATCCCAAGTCGACCTATGTCCGCAAGCCCCCTTACTTCGACGGCATGCCCGCCAACCCGGAGCCGGTCGCCGACATCACCGGGGCCAGAGTGCTTGCGCTGCTGGGCGATTCGGTGACCACCGACCACATCTCCCCGGCCGGCAGCATCAAGAAGGGCACCCCGGCGGCGCAGTACCTGGAGGCCAACGGCGTAAAGCCCGAGGACTTCAACTCGCTGGGTTCGCGGCGCGGCAACCACGAGGTGATGATCCGCGGCACCTTCGCCAACATCCGGCTGAGCAATCAGGTCCTGGCCGGACTCGGCGAGGTGCCCTCGGGTGGCTACACCCGCGACTTCACCCAGCCGGGCGCCCCGCAGGCGTTCATCTACGACGCCGCGCAGAACTACGCGGCGGCCAAGACCCCGCTGGTGGTGCTGGGCGGCAAGGAGTACGGCTCGGGTTCGTCACGCGACTGGGCGGCCAAGGGCACCAGCCTGCTGGGCGTGCGTGCGGTGATCACCGAGTCCTTCGAGCGCATCCACCGGTCCAACCTGATCGGCATGGGCGTCATCCCGCTGCAGTTCCCGGCGGGAGAGTCGGCCAAGTCGCTGAAGCTGGACGGCACCGAGGTCTTCGACATCACCGGCATCACCGAACTGAACGCCGGCAAGACCCCCAAGACGGTGCACGTCAAGGCCACCAAGGACGACGGCTCGGTCGTCGAGTTCGACGCCGTGGTGCGCATCGACACCCCCGGGGAGGCGGACTACTACCGCAACGGCGGCATCCTCCAGTACGTGCTGCGCAACATGCTGCGGGCCGGTTCGGCCTAGGCGGGTATGCCCCGGGTCAGTGCGGACCACCTTGCCGCGCGCCGTCGTCAGATCTTGGACGGCGCGCGGCGGTGTTTCGCCGCGCACGGCTACGACAAGGCCACGGTGCGCCGCCTCGAGGAGGAGATCGGACTGTCGCGGGGGGCGATATTCCACCACTTCCGCGACAAGGACACGCTGTTCTTCGAACTGGCCCGTGAGGATGCCGCCCGGATGGCCGAGGTGGCCGCTCGCGAGGGCCTGATTCAGGTCATGCGGGAAATGCTCGCTGCGCCTGAGGAATTCGACTGGCTGGCCACCCGGCTGGAGATCGCGCGGAAGCTGCGCAACGATCCGGCTTTCCAGCGCGGCTGGGCCGAACGGTCCGCTGCGCTGGCGGCGGCCACCACCGGCCGGCTGGAACGCCAGCGCCAGGCCGGGCGGGTGCGCCAGGACATTCCCGGCGACGTGATGCAGTGCTATCTGGACCTGGTGCTCGACGGTCTGGTGGCACGACTGGCCGCCGGTGAGGATCCGGCGCGGCTGTCCGCCGTTCTCGACCTGGTGGAGGAATCGGTTCGCCGCCACCCCGAGTGACCGGGCTAGGCGAGTTCGATCAGCGTCGCGTAGTCCTCGGACCAGTGGTCCTCGGTGCCGTCCGGCAGCAGCACCACGCGCTGCGGTTCCAGCGCCTCGGCCGCGCCCGGGTCGTGGGTCACCAGCACCACCGCGCCGGCGTAGCTGCGCAGCGCATCGAGCACCTGCTCGCGGGAGGCCGGGTCGAGGTTGTTGGTCGGTTCGTCCAGCAGCAGCACGTTCGCGGTCGAGGCCACCAGGCCGGCCAGTGCCAACCGGGTCTTCTCGCCACCCGACAGCGTGCCCGCCGGTTGGTCCAGTTGCGGCCCGGTGAACATGAACGCACCCAGCAGACCGCGCAGATCCTGCTCGCCGGTGTCGGGTGCGGCGTGCCGGATGTTCTCCCACACCGTCGCGTTGTTGTCGAGGGTGTCGTGTTCCTGGGCGAAGTAGCCGATCTTGCAACCGTGGCCGGGTTCGATCGCACCGGCATCGGGCGTCTCGGTGCCGGCCAGCACCCGCAGCAGCGTGGTCTTGCCCGCGCCGTTGAGTCCCAGCACCACGACCCGGGAACCCCGGTCGATCGCCAGGTCGACGCCGGCGAACACCTCCAGCGAGCCGTAGGCCTTGGTCAGCCCCTTGGCCATCAGCGGGGTCTTGCCGCACGCGGCCGGCACCGGGAACCTGATCTTGGCGACCTTGTCCGCCACCCGTTCGGCGTCGAGTTCAGACATCATCCGGTCAGCGCGGCGCAACATGTTCTGCGCTGCAACGGCTTTGGTGGCTTTGGCGCCCATCTTCGCGGCCTGGGTGCGCAACGCCGAGGCCTTCTTCTCGGCGTTGGCACGCTCGCGGCGGCGTCGTTGTTCGTCGGTGGCGCGGGCGTCGAGATACTTCTGCCAGCCCATGTTGTAGACGTCGGCCTCGCCGCGCACCGCATCGAGGAACCACACCCGGTTGACCACCTCGGCCAGCAGATTGACGTCGTGGCTGATGATCACCAGTCCGCCGCTGTAGACCCGCAGGAAGTCGCGCAGCCAGGTGATCGAGTCGGCGTCGAGGTGGTTGGTCGGCTCGTCGAGCAGCAGCGTGGTGTCGGTTCCGGCACCGGACTCGCTGGCGGCGAACAGGATCCGGGCCAGCTCCACCCGGCGGCGCTGGCCGCCGGACAGGGTGTGCAACGGCTGGGTGAGCACCCGCTCGGGCAGGCCCAGGCTGGCGCAGATCCGTCCCGCCTCACTCTCCGCCGCATAGCCGCCGAGCGCGGCAAATCGCTCCTCGAGTTGGCCGTAGCGGCGGATCGCCTTGTCCCGTTCCTTCTCGTCGACCACCTCGGCCATCAGGACCTGTTGCTTCTCCAGGTCGGCCAGCAGGGTGTCCAGGCCGCGGGCCGAGAGCACCCGGTCGCGGGCCAGCACCTCAAGGTCGCCCTCGCGCGGGTCCTGCGGCAGGTAACCGACCTCGCCACTGCGCACCACGGTTCCGGCGTACGGGTCGCCCTCCCCCGCCAGGATCCGCATCGTGGTGGTCTTGCCCGCACCGTTACGACCCACCAGGCCGATCCGGTCGCCGGGCTGGATGCGCAACGCCGGCCCCTCGGCCAGCAGCAGGGTGCGCGCGCCGGCGCGGACCTCGAGGTCCGTTGCGGTGATCACAGCGCCTGTCTCACTTCTCGTCGGTGAAGGCCGGGTCCCGGTTCTCGGCGCGCGCGGCAACCGCCTCTTCGAAGTTGGCGGTGAGCAGGCGCACATAGAGCTGCCCGAGGCCTTCGGCCTGCATATGCCCCTCCAGGGTACTTGCATCCAGCCCGGTCCACAGCGTCCGCTTGGTCAGTTCGGTGCCCGGCCGGGAGAAGCCGGCGATCCGCTCGGCCATCTCGTAACAGGTGGGCAGCAGGTCCGCGGCCGGTACCTGCCGGGACACCAGGCCGATCCGCTCGGCTTCGCCGGCGTCGACATCGCGGCCGGTGAGCATGATCTCGAAGGCCCGCGACGATCCGATGGCGCGCGGGAGCAGGTAGGAAAGTCCGAGCTCGGAAGCGGTAAGTCCGTTGTTGATGCCGGCGGCACGGAAGTAGGCATCGGATGCGGCCACCCGGATGTCGGCGGCCAGGGCCAGACAGAGACCGCCGCCGATGGCCGCCCCGTTGACCGCCGCGATGATCGGCTGGTGCAGCCGGCGCATGGCCAGGATCACCTCGTCGAGGATCTCCATCGACCGCAGCGCATAGGTCGGCCGTGTGAGTCCGGCCACATGCGGGACGGCACCGGCCGACTTGTGGTCGGCACCCGAGGAGAAGCCGCGTCCGGCCCCGGTCAGCACGACGACGCGGACGTCGTTGTCGTGGTTGAGCTCGGCCAGCGCATCGCGCAGCGGGATCATGACGTCGAACGCCATCGAGTTCATCCGCTCGGGCCGGTTCAGGGTGACCAGTGCGACGCCGGGCTGCGGACGGTCGATGAGGACGAAGTCGGACGGGCTCATCGGTGCACGCTATCGCGCGCCGGTATCAGAGGTCGGTTGTCTGCGCGGCGATGACGGCGTCGATGTCGAAGTCCCGGACCTCCTGAATCAGCTGCTCGAGCTGGGCCGGCGGCAGAGCGCCCGCCTGGTTGAACACCACATGACCCTTCTTGAAGATCATCAGGGTCGGGATGGAGCGGATTTCGGCGTCGGCGGCAAGCTGTTCGTTCGCCTCGGTGTCGACCTTGGCGAAGACGATGTCGGGATGCTTGTCCGAGGCGGCGGTGAAGGTGGGTGCGAACGCCCGGCACGGGCCGCACCAGGAAGCCCAGAAGTCGACGAGGACGATGTCGTTGCCGTCGACGATGTCGTTGAAATTCTGTTTGGTCAGGTCTTGGGTAGCCACGTCTGTCGTAACGCGATCCGGCGTGCCGGTGTTCCCCGCGCGCCCCGACGGTAGGCTGCGCCCCGATAATCACGGCGTGACGACGACGAACGGCGGGTTTCTCATGGCAATCCTGGATCTGCCGATCTGGCTGGTCGGCATCATCGTCGTCGGCGGGGCGGCCGCCATCGGAGTCGTCCTTGTCTACGGGTTGGATCTCTTCGTCAAGCGGCACCGCGGCGAGGAATACAACTCGGTGGTCAGCGATGGCTTCCAGGCCGTGGGCACGATCTATGCCATCGTCACCGGACTGCTGGTGTTCGGGGTGTTCACCACGTTCCAGGAGTCCACCCAGCAGTCCGCTGACGAGGCGTCCACCCTGGTGCTGATGTACCGCAACGCGCAGGCATTTCCGCAGCCGCAGAGGGACCAGGCCCAGCAGGCCGTGGTGGCCTACATCAACTCGGTCATCGACGACGAATGGCCGGCGCTGGCCGATGGCGCTGGCAGCCCGAAGACCAGCCAGGCCATCGATCGGCTGTTCGACGTGTACAACCCGATGTCCCCGGACGCTCGTTGGGCCGACCAGTACGCCCGGTCGGTCGACGACCTCAGCGATGTGGTCAAGCTCCGCAACGAACTGATCGACAACGCCCGGGACTCGCTGCCGCCGATCTACTGGTTCCTGCTCTTCGCCGGCGGCTTCGTCACCCTGCTCTATCTCTCACTCGCGTACGTCGAGAAGAAGGCGATGCACGCACTGGCCGTCGGACTGATGGCCGTCATGCTCGGGCTGGTGATCTTCCTGCTGCTGGAGGTCAATCATCCGTTCCGAGGCGAGATCGCCGTCCCCAAGACCAATTTCGAGAACGCACTGACCTCGATTTCGCAGGTCACCAACGGCGCCCGATGAGCTGGTCGGTGAAGCCCCAGACAGTGAACCTCTAGACAGTGAACCTCTAGACGGTGAACCCGAGCGCCCGCAACTGCTCACGCCCGTCGTCGGTGATCTTGTCCGGGCCCCACGGCGGGTTCCACACCCAATTGAGCTTGACCTCGTTGACCAGACCGGCCCCCACCAGTGCGGCGTTCACCTGATCCTCGATCACATCGGTCAGCGGGCAGGCCGCCGAGGTAAGGGTCATGTCGACGACACACACCGTGCCGGCCCCCTCCCCTTCGGATGCCTTCTCGACGTTGAGCCCGTAGACCAGACCCAGATCGACGACGTTGATACCGAGTTCGGGATCGACCACATCGCGCATGGCCTCTTCGACATCGGCCAGCAGTTGATCGCTGACGGTCTCGCTCATTGTCTGCCTCCCTGGTCCTTGCCGACCGATGCCTGGGCCACTGCGTCCTTGAACGCCATCCAGCCCAGCAGTGCGCATTTCACCCGCGCCGGATACTTCGACACCCCGGCGAAGGCGATGCCGTCGCCGATCAGATCCTCGTCGCCCTCGACGGTTCCCCGCGAGGTGATCATCTCGCTGAAGCCCTCGACGGTCTTGAGCGCATCGCCGACGTTCTGGCCGATCACCTGATCGGCCAGGACCGAGACGGCCGCCTGGCTGATCGAACAGCCCTGCCCGTCGTAGGACACGTCGTCGACCTTCTCGCCGTCACCGGACAGCGTCACCCGCAGCGTGATCTCGTCACCGCAGGTCGGATTGACGTGGTGCACTTGAGCATTGAACGGCTCACGCAGTCCGCGGTGGTGCGGGTGCTTGTAGTGGTCCAGGATCACTTCCTGGTACATCTGCTCCAGACGCATCAGCGGTTGTCTCCAAAGAAGTCGATGGCCCTGCGCACGCCGGCGATCAGCCGGTCCACTTCGTCGACTGTGTTGTACACCGCGAACGAGGCACGGACGGTGGCCGCCAAACCATACCGACGGTGCAGGGGCGCGGCGCAATGGTGGCCGACCCGCACCGCCACCCCGTCGTCGTCGAGCACCTGCCCGACGTCGTGGGCGTGCACACCGTCGACGACGAAGGAGACCGGGGAGCGGCGCACTGCCGGGTCGCTGGGGCCGATGATGCGCACCTGGGGGATCTCGGCGAGACCGGCCAGTGTGGCCGCCACCAACCGGTGCTCGTGGTCGGCGACGTTCTCCATGCCGATCTCGGCGAGATAGCGTGCGGCAGCGCCCAATCCGACGACCTGGGTGATCATCTGGGTGCCGGCCTCGAACCGTTGCGGCGGCGCGCAGTAGGTGGCCGACTCCATCGTGACCGTCTCGATCATGGAGCCGCCGGTGAGGAACGGCGGGAGTTCCGCCAGCAGCTCGCGGCGGCCGTAGAGCGCGCCGACACCGGTGGGTCCGAGCATCTTGTGCCCGGAGAAGGCGGCGAAGTCGACGCCCAGGGCGTGGAAGTCGACCGGCTGGTTGGGCACCGACTGGCAGGCGTCCAGGACGGTCAGCGCCCCGACCGCCTTGGCACGCTTGACCATCTCCCCGACCGGGGCTCCGGTGCCGGTGACGTTCGAGTGCCCAGTGAAGGTGAGGAGCTTGACCCGTTCGTCGAGGCGCACCGAGTCCAGGTCGATCTGTCCGTCGTCGGTGATCGAGTACCACTTCAGGGTTGCCCCGGTCCGCCGGGCCAGCTCCTGCCACGGGATGAGGTTGGCGTGGTGCTCGAGTTCGGTGGTGACGATGACATCACCCGGGCCGACTGCATAGCGGGACCTGTTGTCGCCCAACACATACGAGACCAGGTTGAGCGCCTCGGTGGCGTTCTTGGTGAATTCGATCTCATCCGGGGCGACCCCGACGAACGCGGCGATGTCGGCGCGGCCCTGCTCGAAGGCGTCGGTGGACTCCTCCATCAGCTGATGGGCCCCGCGGTGCACCGCACCGTAGGAGGTGGTGACGAACTGCCGCTCGGCGTCGAGCACCTGCAACGGCTTCTGCGATGTCGCGCCGGAATCCAGGTAGGCCAACCGGTGACCGCCGCGCATCATCTTCGCCAGGATGGGGAAATCCGCGCGGATGCCTTCCACGTCCACGCCCCCCGTCTTCAGGCCGACGCCGACCGTCGACGTCATGCCGGAGCCTGGGCGGCGGCCCGGGTGAACCGCTCGTATCCGTTCTCCTCGAGTTCGTCGGCCAGTTCCGGGCCACCGGATTCGACGATCCGGCCGTCGACGAACACGTGCACGAACTGCGGGCGGATGTAGCGCAGGATGCGGGTGTAGTGGGTGATCAGCAGCACGCCGGCGTGCTCGGCCTCGGCGAAGCGGTTGACGCCCTCGCTGACCACACGCAGGGCGTCGACGTCCAGGCCGGAGTCGGTCTCATCGAGGATGGCGATCTTGGGCCGCAGCAGGCTCAGTTGCAGCACCTCGTGGCGCTTCTTCTCGCCGCCGGAGAATCCCTCGTTGACGCTGCGCTCGGCGAACTGCGGGTCGATCTCGAGGTCGGTCATCGCGGCCTTGACCTCCTTGACCCACAGTCGCAGCTTCGGCGCCTCGCCCCGCGCGGCCGTGACGGCGGTGCGCAGGAAGTTCGACATCGAGACGCCGGGTACCTCGACCGGGTACTGCATCGCCAGGAAGAGTCCGGCCCGGGCGCGTTCGTCCACGCTCATCGCCAGCACGTCCTCACCGTCGAGGGTGATCGAACCGGAGGTGACCGTGTACTTGGGGTGACCGGCGATGGCGTAGGACAGTGTCGACTTGCCGGATCCGTTGGGCCCCATCACCGCATGGGTCTCCCCCGAGCGCACTGTGAGGTTGACCCCCTTGAGGATCTCCTTCTCGGCGCCGTCCGGCGTGGTGATGGAGACGTGCAGGTCCTTGATGTCGAGGGTGCTCATGCGTCATCTTTCGATTCGTGGCCAAATTTTGATTCAGTACGCGCCAGTTCGTGTTCGATGGCATCGGTGAGGCGGTCGCGGATCTCCGGCACGGCGATCTTGGAGATGATCTCGCCGAAGAAGCCGCGCACCACCAGACGGCGGGCCTGTTCTTCGGGGATGCCGCGGGCCTGCAGGTAGAACAACTGCTCGTCGTCGAATCGTCCGGTGGCGCTGGCGTGGCCGGCGCCGACGATCTCGCCGGTCTCGATCTCCAGGTTGGGCACCGAGTCGGCGCGGGCGCCGTCGGTGAGCACCAGGTTCCGGTTCACCTCGAAGGTGTCGGTGCCGGTGGCCCCGGCGCGGATCAGCACGTCGCCGATCCAGACCGTGTGCGCGTCGGGCTTCTTCGACTCGGGATCGCCCTGCAAAGCGCCCTTGTAGAGCACGTTGGACCGGCAGTTGGGAACGGCGTGATCGACCAGAAGTCGGGATTCCAGATGCTGACCGGCGTCGGCGAAGTACAGGCCGAGCAGTTCCGCATCACCGCCGGGCGCGTCGTAGCGGACGGTCGCCGACATCCGGACCACCTCCCCGCCGAGGGTGACCGCGATGTGGCGCAGCACCGCGTCCTGCCCGAGCCGGGCGTGCTGGGCGCAGACGTGCAATGCGTCGTCGGCCCAATCCGCGATCCACACCACGGTCAGCCGGGCGGCGTCCTCCAGGACGAATTCGACGTTGTCGGCGTAGGTTCCGCTGCCGCGCAGGTCGATGACGACGACCGCCTCGGCGAGTTCCCCGGCCCGGATCTGCAGGTGCCCGTAGGCGGTCCTGCCCTCCCCCGGCCCGGTGACGACGATCTCGATCGGGTTCTCGGCGCGCAGGCCGCGGGCGACGGTGACCACCGTCGCGGTCTCGAAGCTCGAGAACGCCTGCGCGGCAACGCGATCCGCCGGGACTCCGGCCTGTCCGAGTCGCGCGTCACCGCGGGCGACGGTCTCCACCGTCACTCCGTCCTGCACGGCCACGGCGATGGGCGCGGAGCCGGTCGCGGGGGCCGAGCCGTCGTGCAGCCCGCGCAGCCGCTTGAGCGGGGTGAACCGCCACAGCTCGTCACGGCCGCCGGGCACCTCGAAGTCATCGACATCGAAGGACGCGAACTGCTCGCCCTTATTGACTGTCAGGGTCGTCATCCGACAGCGCCCTCCATCTGCAGCTCGATCAGCCGGTTGAGTTCCAGCGCGTATTCCATCGGCAGTTCGCGGGCGATCGGCTCGACGAAGCCACGCACCACCATCGCCATCGCCTCGTCCTCGGTCATGCCGCGGCTCATCAGGTAGAACAGCTGATCCTCGCTGACCTTCGAGACGGTGGCCTCATGGCCCATCGTCACGTCGTCCTCGCGGATGTCGACGTACGGGTAGGTGTCGCTGCGGCTGATCGTGTCGACCAGCAGCGCATCGCACTTCACGCTCGAACGCGATCCGTGCGCACCCTTGTTCACCTGGACCAGACCGCGGTAGGACGCCCGGCCACCGCCGCGCGCCACCGACTTGGACACGATATTGCTCGAGGTGTTGGGCGCCAGGTGCAGCATCTTGGCGCCGGTGTCCTGATGCTGACCCTCACCGGCGAACGCGATCGAGAGCACCTCACCCTTGGCGTGTTCGCCGGTCATCCACACCGCCGGGTATTTCATGGTGACCTTGGAGCCGATGTTGCCGTCGACCCACTCCATGGTGGCTCCGGCCTCGGCCCGGGCCCGCTTGGTCACCAGGTTGTAGACGTTGTTCGACCAGTTCTGGATGGTGGTGTACCGAACGCGCGCACCGGGTTTGACGATGATCTCGACCACCGCGGAGTGCAGCGAGTCGCTCTTGTAGATCGGCGCGGTACAGCCCTCCACGTAGTGGATGTAGGAACCCTCGTCGGCGATGATCAGGGTGCGCTCGAACTGCCCCATGTTCTCGGTGTTGATCCGGAAGTAGGCCTGCAGCGGGATGTCGACGTGCACACCCGGCGGCACGTAGATGAACGAGCCACCCGACCACACCGCGGTGTTGAGCGCGGAGAACTTGTTGTCGCCGGCCGGGATCACCGTGCCGAAGTACTTCTTGAAGAGCTCAGGGTGTTCCCGCAGCCCCGAATCGGTGTCGAGGAAGATTACCCCTTGGGCCTCGAGGTCCTCTCGGATCTGGTGGTAGACGACCTCGGACTCGTACTGTGCCGCGACTCCGGAGACCAGTCGCTGCTTCTCCGCCTCGGGGATGCCGAGCCGGTCGTAGGTGTTCTTGATGTCCTCGGGCAGGTCCTCCCAGGAGGTGGCCTGCTTCTCGGTCGAGCGCACGAAATACTTGATGTTGTCGAAGTCGATGCCCTCGAGGTCCGAGCCCCAGTTCGGCATCGGCTTCTTCTCGAAGGTGCGCAACGCCTTCAGTCGGATGTCGAGCATCCACTCCGGCTCGCTCTTCTTCGCCGAGATGTCGCGCACCACGGCTTCGGAGAGCCCGCGCTTGGCACTGGCGCCGGCGACGTCGGGGTCCGACCAGCCGTAGCCGTAATGCCCCAGTGAGGCGATGGCATCTTCCTGGCTCAGTGGCGCAGCCACGATTGGGCCGAGCGGCTGAACCTCGGGGGTGGTCGTCATGCCGACTCTCCTTGCTCGTTGCGGATGCTCGCCTCAGGGAATGTCACAGCGAGTGGAACGTGTGTGGTGCAGGCGCAGTCACCGTTGACGATCGAGGCCAGGCGCTGCACGTGGGTGCCCAGCACCTCGGCGATCGCCTGCTGCTCCGCCTCGCACAGTTCCGGGAACTCCTCTGCCACATGGGAAACCGGGCAGTGGTGCTGACAGATCTGGATGCCCTGCATGGGTCCGCCGACCCGGGTCGTGGTGGTGGCGTAGCCCGCCTGCGACAGCGCGTCGGCCACCTGGTCGGCGGCCTCCTCGACGGCGGGAACATCATCGGCGTCGACGGCCGGAACCCCGGCCAGGATGGTGTCGATGCGTCGCCGGGCGAACGCCCGCACCGCCTCGTCGCCGCCGATCTCGCGCAACTGCCGCATCGCGGCCGATGCCAGATCGTCGTAGGTGTGGTCCAGCTTGGCCCGTCCGGCCGGCGTCAACCGGTACCGCTTGGCCGGCCGGCCACGCCCCACCTGCTGCCACGCGGCCGCCGGGTTGGCCTCGGCGTCGCCGTCGTCGACCAGGGCGTCGAGGTGCCGACGCACGCCGGCCGCGGAGATCCCGAGACGCTGGCCGATCTCGGCTGCGGTGATGGATCCCGACTCCAGCAGCAGGCGAACGATCTCCTGCCGGGTCGCACCGTCGTGCGCGGTCACCGCCACGGGCACACGCCCGGTTGAAGCGTCCGGCTCGATTTTCACAACACCAGTGTGACGCAATTCCCCGAAGCCGGTCTAGCAAGGACACCCTAACTTGGGCGGAGGCCCGGGGCGCCGGCGGTTACAGTGCTCACGTGGCTGCCCGACAGCACTCCTTGAGCTCGTCGATCGCCAGTCTGCACGGCGATGAGCGGACGGTGGCGTCCCCGCTCAACGCGGCCGAATTCCTCGCCATGCGGCGCACCCGGCTGTTCGGTGCCACCGGCACCGTCCTGATGGCCATCGGAGCGCTCGGCGCCGGCGCCAGGCCGGTCGTCCAGGACCCGACGTTCGGCGTCCGGCTGCTCAATCTGCCGTCCCGGATCCAGACCGTCGCGCTGACCATGACCACCACCGGCGCGGTGATGATGGCGCTGGCCTGGCTGATGCTCGGGCGTTTCACCCTCGGACCGCGGCGGATGTCGCGCAGCCAGCTGGACCACACCCTGATGCTGTGGATCGTCCCGCTGCTCGTCGCCCCGCCGATGTACAGCAAGGACGTCTACTCGTACCTGGCACAGAGCCAGATCGCCCGGATCGGCCTGAACCCGTACAAGGTCGGGCCGGCGCCCGGACTCGGCCTCGACCACGTGTTCACCCTCTCGGTGCCCAGCCTGTGGCGGGAGACGCCGGCGCCCTACGGGCCGCTGTTCCTGTGGATCGGCCGCGGCATCTCCGCGCTCACCGGGGAGAACATCGTGGCCGCGGTGCTGTGCCATCGCATCGTCGTGCTGATCGGCGTGGGCCTGATCGTCTGGGCCACGCCCAGGCTGGCCCGGCGCTGCGGAGTCGCCGAGGTGAGCGCGCTCTGGCTGGGTGCGGCCAACCCGCTGCTGCTCATGCATCTGGTGGCCGGTATCCACAACGAGGCGCTGATGCTCGGTCTGATGCTCACCGGCACCGAGGTCGCCCTGCGCGGAATCGCATCGTCAGGCCCGCTTCTGCCCCGTCCCCTGCGCTGGCCGGCCTCCCGCGCCGAGTGGCTCCAATGGGCGCCGGCCGGGTCGGTGGTGGCGGGATCGGTGCTCATCACGCTGTCCTCGCAGGTGAAGCTGCCCGGTCTGCTGGCGTTGGGCTTCGTCGCGATGGCCCTGGCCCACCGCTGGGGTGGGACGCTCAAGGCCTTCTTCACCGCCGGCACCTCGCTGATGTCGCTGGCGCTGGCGGTGATGGCGTTCGTCGGATGGATCAGCGGGCTGGGATTCGGCTGGCTGTTCACCCTCGGGACCGCCAACGTCGTGCGCAGCTGGATGTCGCCGCCGACTCTGCTGGCGCTGGCCACCGGCCAGGTCGGCATTCTGCTGGGCCTGGGCGACCACACCACCGCGGTGCTGTCGCTGACCCGTGCGATGGGCGTGCTGATCATCGCGATCACGGTGAGCTGGCTGCTGCTGGCGGTGCTGCGCGGCCGGCTGCACCCGGTCGGCGGGCTGGGTGTGGCGCTGGGAGCGACGGTGCTGCTGTTCCCCGTCGTGCAGCCCTGGTACCTGCTGTGGGCCATCATCCCGCTGGCGGCATGGGCCACCCGGCCGGGGTTCCGGATCGCCACCATCGCGGTCACCCTCATCGTCGGAATCTTCGGCCCGACCGCCAACGGGGACCGCTTTGCCCTCTTCCAGATCATCGACGCCACGTTGGCCAGCACACTGATCGTGGTGCTGCTGATAGCCCTGACGCTCAACCGCCTGCCGTGGCGTTATGTGCCCGGCACCGACGAGCGCTACAGCGGGCAGGACCCCGAACCGGTGGCCGGCGAACTCGAACGCCTACGCTGAGTCACCGTGAGTTCAGCCCTGTCAACTCCGGTCCGGCTGCGCGGCGTGTCCAAGCGCTACGGGGCCACCGTCGCGGTGTCCGACCTCGATCTCGAGGTGGAGCGCGCGCAGGTGCTGGCACTGCTGGGCCCCAACGGCGCCGGCAAGACCACCACGGTCGAGATGTGCGAGGGCTTCACCAAGCCTGACTCGGGCACCATCGAGGTGCTCGGCCTGGATCCGATCGCCGACAACGCTCAGTTGCGCGAGCGCATCGGGGTCATGCTGCAGGGCGGCGGCGGCTACCCGGCCGCCCGCGCCGGCGAGATGCTGAACCTGGTCGCCGCCTATTCCGCCGATCCGCTGGATCCGGCCTGGCTGTTGGACACCCTGGGACTCACCGACGCCGCCCGCACCACATACCGCCGGCTCTCCGGCGGTCAGCAGCAGCGCCTGGCACTCGCGTGTGCCATCGTGGGTCGGCCGGAACTGGTGTTCCTCGACGAACCCACCGCCGGCATGGACGCCCACGCCCGGCTGGTGGTGTGGGAGCTGATCGACGCGCTGCGCCGCGACGGAGTCACCGTGGTGCTCACCACCCATCAGCTCAAGGAGGCCGAGGAACTGGCCGACCGGATCGTGATCATCGATCGCGGATCCCAGGTCGCCGCCGGCACCCCGGCCGAATTGATGAGCACCGGCGCGGAGGGCCAGCTGAGGTTCACCGCCCAACGCCGCCTTGATCTTTCGCTGTTGCTGACCGCCTTGCCGGAGGGCTACCGGGCCACCGAAACCGGTCCGGGCGAGTACCTGGTCGAGGGGGATATCGACCCGCAGGTGCTGGCGACGGTGACGGCCTGGTGTGCCCGGCTGAACATCCTGGCCACTGATCTGCGGGTCGAGCAGCGCAGTCTCGAGGACGTCTTCCTCGACGTGACGGGCAAGGAGCTGCGGTCATGACCGAGTTGTTCCCCGCGGGCACTTTCTCCCCCGATCCCCGGCCCAGCAGCGTGCCGCGGATGCTGGCCGCCCAGTACACGCTGGATCTGAAGTTGTTGCTGCGCAACGGCGAACAGCTGCTGCTGACCATGTTCATCCCGATCACGCTGCTGATCGGGCTCACCCTGCTCCCACTGGGCGACTTCGGCTCCAACCGGGTCGCGGTGTTCACCCCGGCGATCATGGCCGTCGCGGTGATCTCGACGGCCTTCACCGGCCAGGCGATCGCCGTCGCCTTCGACCGCCGCTACGGCGCCCTGAAAAGGCTTGGGGCCACGGCACTTCCGGTCTGGGGCATCATCGTCGGAAAGACGCTGGCGGTCGTGACGGTGGTGTTCCTGCAGGCGATGCTGCTGGGCGGTATCGGGCTGGCACTGGGCTGGCGGCCGAATCCGGCCGGCCTGCTGCTGGGTGCGGTGGTCATCGCACTGGGCACCGCGACCTTCGTGTCGATGGGCCTGCTGCTGGGCGGCACCCTGCGGGCCGAGATCGTGCTCGCGGTGGCCAACCTGATGTGGTTCGTCTTCGCCGCTATCGGCGCGCTGACCCTGGAGACCGCCGTCATCCCCCGTGCTCTGGCCTGGGTGGCCCGGCTCACCCCGTCCGGCGCCCTGACCGAGGCGCTGTCCCGGGCGACGCAACTCTCGGTCGACTGGTTCGGTATCGCGGTGCTGGCCATCTGGGGCGCCGTCGCGGCACTGGCGGCGCTGCGCTGGTTCCGGTTCACCTGAGCACTTCACCTACGATCGTGCGGTGACGGTCGGACGATATTTCCAGCGCTTGGTGGACCTGCTCCCGTTGCCGAGCCTGCGGACCCAGCGACTGATCGCCCTGGCGGTGCTGCTGACCCAGGCCGGGATCTCGGTGACCGGTTCGATCGTCCGGGTCACCGCATCGGGACTGGGCTGCCCCACCTGGCCGCAGTGCTTCCCGGGAAGTTTCACCCCGGTGCCCCACGCCGAGGTGCCGGTGATCCATCAGGCCGTCGAGTTCGGCAACCGGCTGATCACCTTCCTCGTGGTCATCACAGCGATCCTGGCGGTGCTGGCCGTCACCCGCGCCCGGCGCCGCCGCGAGGTGCTCGTCTACGCGTGGCTGATGCCGGCGTCAACGGTGCTGCAGGCCGTCATCGGCGGCATTACGGTGCGGACCGGACTGCTGTGGTGGACCGTGGCGGTGCACCTGCTGGTGTCGATGGTCATGGTGTGGCTGGCCACACTGCTCTTCATCAAGGTCGGCGAGCCTGATGATGGTGTGGTCACCGAGGTGGTGCCGAATCCGCTGCGCTGGTTGACCTTTACCAGCGGGCTCGCGCTCGCCGCGACGCTGTTCACCGGATCGCTGGTGACCGGCGCCGGCCCGCACGCCGGCGACAAGAGCCCGCAGCGAGTGGTCCCGCGGCTGGAGATCGAGGTCGTCACCCTGGTGCACGCGCACGTCACCGTGCTGGTCTGCTTCCTGAGCCTGCTGGTGGGGTTGGGCGCCGGACTACGGGCCGTGGCGGCGCCGCCGCCGGTGATCAAGCGGTTGGCGGTTCTGGTCGGACTCGTCATCGTCCAGGGTCTGATCGGCGAGATCCAGTACCACACCGGCGTGCCGCCGGTCCTGGTGGCGATGCATGTGGCGGGCGCAACGGCCTGCACCGCGGCCACCGCGGCACTGTGGGCGTCGATGCGGCAGCGCGCCGCGCGCCCAGGTGCAACGGTCGGGGATCTACCGGGAGAGCGGGCCGAGGCCCCGGCGCTCCAACGCTGACTCCACCTCGACGGCGAAAGCACGTTCCCGCAGTTCCCGAGTCTCGGGGTCAAGCTGGCGCCAGCCCAGCGACGGTTCGACCAGTTCGAGTTCGAGCAGCATCGGATTGTCCGCTCCGCCGATGAGATCGACTCGGGCGTAGAGCAATTCGCTTCGAGCAATACCCAGATGCGCGCAGGCGGCGTCCAGGGTCGCATACCCGACGTCCCACATCTCGAAGTCCGGATCGGCAGCGGACAGCGACTCGGCGGCATAGGTCCCGGACTCGTCGAACGCCGGCGTGACGCCCTGCGGAGGCAGGATCGGCCCCTTGGTGAACGCGTGTGACTGCTCACCACCGATGAACACCAACGCGGTTTCGCCGTCCTCCACCCGAGCGTCATAGGGCTGGATCAGCACGTCGCGTCCGGCCTCGAGCAGGGTTGCGGCGTGCGCACGGGCGGCCTTGGGATCGGTGAACCGGTGGGTGTCCACCGATCCGGCCCCGACGGCGGGCTTCACCACGACCTCCCCGCGCGGCAGCACGACGGACTCCCCCGGCGCGACGAAGTGGGACGCCAGCACCGGAACCCCGGCCGCGGCGAGATCCGCCAGATAGTGCTTGTCACTGTTCCACGCCACCACCGCCGGCGGGTTGAGCAGATTGCGCACCCGCGTGGTCCAGGCCAGGAACTCCTCACGGCGTTCGGCGTAGTCCCAGGTCGCCCGCAGGATCACCAGATCCGCGGTCTCGGTGTCGGGGTCGTCCCAGGGTAGCCACCGGGCGTGCAGACCGCGGCGGCGCAGGGCCGCCACCACACCGTCGTCGTCACCGTCGCTGCCCGGCAGCTGACGGCACGACGCCAGCACGATGCGCGGGTGGAAGACGTTCGGCCTGGCCAGCTTCATGGGTGGATGATAGTGACATGCACGCAATCGAAATCGCCGAGACGGGCGGTCCGGAGGTCATGCGCTACGTCGAGAAGCCGACTCCGAAACCGGGTGCCGGCGAGGTTCTGATCCGGGCCGACGCGATCGGGGTCAACTACATCGACACCTACTTCCGCTCCGGGGCCTACCCGCGGGAGCTGCCGTTCGTCCTGGGCATGGAGGTGTGCGGCACCGTTGCGGAGGTCGGCGCCGATGTGGCGGCGATCAATGTCGGAGACCGGGTTGTGACGGCGAACGCGACCGGCGCCTACGCCGAATACTGCACGGCCCCTGCCGATTTCGTCGCCTACGTGCCCGATGTCGTGCGCTCTGATGCCATCGCGTCGGCCCTGCTGAAGGGGATGACGGCGCACTACCTGATCAAGTCGGTGTACCCGGTTCAGCCGCGGGACTTCCTCCTGATGCATGCCGGCGCCGGTGGTGTCGGCCTGATCCTGACCCAGTGGGCGACCAGTCTCGGTGCGCGGGTGATCACCACCGCCTCCACCCCGGAGAAGGCCGAACTGTCACGGCAGGCCGGGGCCATCGAGGTGCTCGACTACCCCGAGGACCCGGCCGAGTTCGCCGCCGAGGTCCGCGAACTGACCGACGGTCACGGCGTGGCCGCCGTCTACGACGGGGTGGGCCGGAGCACCTTCGACGCCAGCCTGGCCAGCCTGGCGGTCCGGGGCACGCTGGCGTTGTTCGGCGCCTCCAGCGGGCCGGTGCCGCCGGTGGACCCGCAGCGGCTCAACGCCGCCGGATCGGTCTTCCTCACCCGGCCGAATCTGGCCCACTACATCCGCACCCAGGACGAGTTCGCCTGGCGTGCCGGCGAGGTGCTCGACGCCATCGCCGACGGGTCGATCACCGTGACGGTCAGCGCGCACTATCCGCTGGCTCAGGCCCAGCGCGCGCATGAGGATCTGCAGGCCCGCCAGACCACCGGCTCGATCGTGCTGATGCCCTGAGCCATTGCCGCCGCGGCGGGCGTGCTCCTGGGGAATCAGGGCATAAGCGGAAGCGCCAGCACCGAATCAACCGCCAGCGCCACGAACACCGCGGCGAGGTAGTTGTTCGAGTGCAGGAACAGCTTCAGCGGCTTGACCGCGATGCCGCGCTTGACGCCGGCGTGCAGCCGGTGCGCCAGGGTCAGGAACCACGCCCCGGCCACTACCGCCACCAGCGCGTAGAGCCAGCCGGCAGCCGGGACCAGGGCCAGCGTGGCCGCCACGGTCAGCCAGGTGTAGATGACGATCTGAGTGGTGACCTGACGTTCGGTGGCCACCACCGGCAGCATCGGCACTCCGGCCGCGGCGTAGTCGTCCTTGTACTTCATGGCCAGCGCCCAGGTGTGCGGCGGAGTCCAGAAGAAGATGATGGCGAACATGGCCAGCGCCTGCCAGCCGATGGTGCCGGTGACCGCCGACCAGCCGATCATCACCGGCATACAGCCGGCCGCGCCGCCCCACACCACGTTCTGCGAGGTGCGGCGCTTGAGCACCAGGGTGTAGACCAGCACGTAGAACGCGATGGTCGCGGCCGCCAGGTGGGCCGAGAGCATGTTGGTGGTCCACCACAGCCAGAAGAACGCGCCGACCGACAGCGCCAGACCGAACACCAGGGCGTGACTGCGCGGCACCACCGCACGGGCCAGCGGACGGCGTTCGGTGCGCTTCATCACCTTGTCGATGTCCGCGTCGGCAACGCAGTTCAGGGCGTTGGCACCACCGGCGGCGAGCATCCCGCCGAACAGCGTGCTGAGGATCAGCACCAGGTCGGCGTGGCCGCGGTCGGCCAGCAGCATGGCCGGGATCGTGGTGACGAGCAGGAGTTCGATGACGCGCGGCTTCATCAGCGCCAGGTAGCCGAGCAGGGAACTGCGGAACCGGCTGGAGCCGGCATCCGACCCGGCTTCAACCAGGTGGCTCTCGCGAATGTCCACGCAGTCAACTCCTCACGGGCGGCCCGACGGCCCGCCCCGGTGTCAGACGGCCCCCTGTCCAGGCGGCCCAGTGTCTACTACAGAGGATGGTAGACCGCAGCGGCGCCGATTCGGTATTGCGGGGCCGATTGCCTGCCATAGGGTATGCAGCCAGGAGCAGGTAGCCCGACCGTGTCACAACCCCAGAAAACGCCAGGAGTGAGAGTTTTGACCACGCTAGAAGAGATTTCCGCGCTGACCCGGCCGCACCACCCGGCCGACTGGACTGACGTGGACTCGCTGGCTGTCGATACGGCCCGGGTATTGGCCGCCGATGCCGTGCAGAAGGTCGGAAACGGCCACCCGGGCACCGCGATGAGCCTGGCCCCGGTCGCCTACACGCTGTTCCAGCGGGTCATGCGCCACGACCCCAGCGACACGCACTGGCTGGGCCGGGACCGTTTCGTGCTGTCCTGCGGGCACAGCAGCCTGACCCTGTACATCCAGCTCTACCTGGGCGGGTTCGGGCTCGAACTCTCCGATATCGAGGCACTGCGCACCCGGGGCTCCCTGACGCCCGGCCACCCCGAGTACGGCCACACCAAGGGCGTCGAGATCACCACCGGCCCGCTGGGCCAGGGCCTGGCCTCGGCCGTCGGGATGGCGATGGCCGCCCGCTACGAGCGTGGTCTGTTCGACCCCGACGCGCCGGCGGGCACGAGCCCCTTCGACCACCACATCTACGTGATCGCCTCCGACGGCGATATGGAGGAAGGCGTCACCAGCGAGGCCTGCTCGCTGGCCGGCACCCAGCAACTGGGCAACCTCATCGTGATCTGGGATGACAACGAGATCTCCATCGAGCACAACACCGAGATCGCGTTCACCGAGGACACCCCGGCCCGGTACGAGGCCTACGGCTGGCACGTCCAGCGGGTCGAGGGCGGCGAGAACGTCTCCGGTATCGAAGAGGCCATCGAGCGGGCCAAAGCGGTCACCGACAAGCCGTCGTTCATCGCGCTGCGGACCATCATCGGCTACCCCTCCCCGACCAAGATGAACACCGGCGGCGTGCACGGCTCGGCTCTCGGAGACGAGGAAGTGGCCGCCACCAAGAAGATCCTCGGCTTCGACCCGGACAAGACGTTCGAGGTGCGCGACGAGGTCATCGCCCACACCCGCACGCTGGTCGACCGCGGCCGGGCGGCCCATGCCGACTGGCAGACCGGCTTCGACGCCTGGGCCAAGCGCGAACCCGAGCGCAAGGCCCTGCTCGACCGCCTGCTGGCCGGCAAGCTCCCCGATGGCTGGGACTCCGCGTTGCCGCATTGGGAGCCCGGTTCCAAGGCGGTGGCCACCCGCGCGGCCTCCGGCGACGTGTTGTCCGCGATCGGATCGGTGCTGCCCGAATTGTGGGGCGGATCAGCCGACCTGGCCGGCAGCAACAACACCACGATGAAGGGCGCCAAATCCTTTGGGCCGCCGTCGATCTCCACCGAGGACTGGACCGCTGACTGGTACGGCCGCACCCTGCACTTCGGCATCCGCGAGCACGCCATGGGCTCGATCCTGTCCGGGATCGTGCTGCACGGGCCGACCCGTGCCTACGGCGGAACCTTCCTGCAGTTCGCCGACTACATGCGCCCGGCGGTGCGCCTTGCCGCACTGATGGACATCGATCCGATCTACGTGTGGACCCATGACTCGATCGGCCTCGGCGAGGACGGCCCGACTCACCAGCCGATCGAGCACCTGGCCGCGCTGCGGGCCATCCCGCGGCTGTCGGTGGTGCGTCCGGCCGACCCGAACGAGACCGCCTACGCATGGAAGGCGACGCTGGAGCGCACCGGCGGCAACGGTCCCACCGGCCTGATCCTGACCCGCCAGGGTGTGCCGGTGCTCGAGGGCACCAGCAGCGAGGGCGTGGCCCGGGGCGGCTACGTGCTCGGTGAATGCGGCTCGGCCGACGCCGATGTGATCATCATCGCCACCGGCTCGGAGGTCCAGCTCGCGGTCGAGGCCCAGAAGGTCCTCGCGGGCAAGAACATTCGCGCCGCCGTCGTGTCGATGCCGTGCGTCGAGTGGTTCGAGGCCCAGTCGCAGGAATACCGCGACCATGTGCTGCCGCCCGGCGTGCGAGCCCGGGTGTCGGTGGAGGCCGGCATCGCCCAGGGCTGGCACAAGTTCGTCGGTGACCGCGGCCAGATCATCTCGATCGAGCACTTCGGTGAGTCCGCCGACGACAAGACCCTGTTCCGCGCTTTCGGCTTCACCCCGGAGGCCGTCGTCGCCGCCGCGGAGCGCGCAATCGGAAACTGACCAGCCCGGTCCAATTCGGCCCCTGCCGTCAAAGGAGAAATCGCATGGCACAGAACACCAACCTTGCGGAGTTGTCCGCGGCGGGCGTATCGGTCTGGCTCGACGACCTGTCCCGTGACCGGTTGCGGTCGGGCAACCTCCAGCACCTGATCGACACCTGGTCGATCGTCGGGGTGACCACCAACCCGTCGATCTTCCAGGCGGCGCTGTCCAAGGGCACCGCCTACGCCGGCCAGCTGGCGGAGCTGGCCGCCCGGGGCGCCGACGTGGACGCCACCATCCGCACCATGACCACCGACGACGTGCGGGAGGCCTGCGACGTGCTGCGTCCGCAGTGGCAGGCCTCCAACGGCGTCGACGGCCGGGTCTCGATCGAGGTCGATCCGCGGCTGGCCCACGACACCGACAAGACGATCCTGCAGGCGATCGAACTGTGGAAGATCGTCGACCGGCCGAACCTGCTGATCAAGATCCCCGCCACGCTGGCCGGGCTGCCGGCCATCACCGCCGTGATCGCCGAAGGCATTTCGGTCAACGTCACGCTGATCTTCTCGGTGCAGCGCCACCGTGCGGTGATGGAGGCCTACCTCGCCGGCCTGGAGGCCGCCGCCACGGCCGGCCACGACCTCAACAACATCCAGTCGGTGGCGTCGTTCTTCGTGTCCCGGGTGGACACCGAGATCGACAAACGCCTCGAGAAGATCGGCACCGAGGAGGCGCTCGCCCTGCGCGGCAAGGCCGGCCTGGCCAACGCCCGACTGGCCTACGCCGCCTACGAGGAGGTGTTCGACTCCGGCGGCCGCTGGACGGCGCTGGCCGAGCGCGGCGCCTGGGTGCAGCGCCCGCTGTGGGCGTCCACCGGCGTGAAGAATCCGGACTACTCCGACACCTTGTACGTCACCGAACTCGTCGCGCCGGACACGGTGAACACCATTCCGGAGAAGACGCTCGAGGCGGTCGCCGACCACGGCCGCGTGCACGGGAACACCATCGAGGGCACCGCAGCCGCATCGCAGAAGGTGTTCGACGATCTGACGGCGGTCGGCATCGACCTGGACGACGTCTTCAACTTCCTTGAGGACGACGGCGTCGACAAGTTCGAGAAGTCATGGCAGGAACTGCTGGACGCAACACAGGGTCAACTGGACGCCGCATCGAAATGAGTCCGGCGACTCAGTCCCCCGACCCCGGGCAGGGCTGGCATAACCCGTTGCGGGACAAGCGAGATAAGCGCATGCCGCGGATCGCCGGGCCGTGCAGCGTGGTCATCTTCGGCGTGACCGGCGATCTGTCCCGCAAGAAGCTGATGCCGGCGATCTACGACCTGGCCAACCGGGGTCTGCTGCCGCCGTCGTTCGCGCTGGTGGGTTTCGCCCGCCGGGACTGGGCCGACGAGGACTTCGGCAAGATCGTCTACGACGCGGTCAAGGAACATGCGCGAACGCCATTCCGCCAGGAGATCTGGGACCGGCTCGCCGAGGGAATCCGCTTCGTACAGGGCAGTTTCGACGACGACGAATCCTTCGACCGGCTTGCCCAGGCGCTGGACAAGCTCGACGTCGAGCGCGGCACCGGCGGTAACCACGCCTTCTATCTGTCCATCCCGCCGAATGCCTTTCCGGTGGTGACCGAACAGCTCAAGAGGTCCGGTCTGGCCAATCCGAAGGATGGGCGCTGGAGCCGGGTCGTCATCGAGAAGCCGTTCGGCCATGACCTGCAGAGCGCCATCGCACTCAACAAGGTGGTCAACAGCGTCTTCCCGGAGGAGTCGGTGTTCCGCATCGACCATTACCTGGGCAAGGAGACGGTGCAGAACGTGCTGGCGCTGCGGTTCGCCAACGAACTCTACGAACCGATCTGGAACAGCCACTACGTCGACAGCGTGCAGATCACCATGGCCGAGGACATCGGCCTGGGCGGACGGGCCGGCTACTACGACGGCATCGGTGCGGCCCGTGACGTGATCCAGAATCACCTCCTGCAACTGCTGGCGCTGACGGCCATGGAGGAACCGGTCAGCTTTCAGCCCGCGGAGGTGCGGGCCGAGAAGATCAAAGTGCTCTCGGCCACCAAGCTGGAACAGCCGCTGGACCTGACCAGCTCGCGTGGGCAGTACACCTCCGGATGGCAGGGCGGGCAGCAGGTGGTCGGCCTGCTCGACGAGGACGGCTTCTCCAAGACCTCGGTCACCGAGACCTTCGCGGCGATCACCCTGGAGGTCGACACCCGGCGCTGGGCCGGGGTGCCGTTCTATCTCCGCACCGGAAAACGATTGGGCCGCAGGGTGACTGAGATCGCCCTGCTGTTCAAACGGGCGCCCCATCTGCCGTTCGACGCCACCATGACCGAGGAACTCGGCCAGAACGCGCTGGTGATCCGGGTACAGCCGGATGAAGGCATCACGCTGCGCTTCGGCTCCAAGGTGCCGGGCAGTGCGATGGAGGTCCGCGACGTCAACATGGACTTCTCCTACGGTTCGGCCTTCGCCGAGGACTCCCCCGAGGCCTATGAGCGGCTGATTCTGGACGTCCTACTCGGAGAACCCTCACTGTTCCCGACCAATGCCGAAGTCGAAATGTCCTGGGAGATCCTGGATCCGGTGCTGGACTACTGGGCCACCCACGGCAAGCCGGATCCGTACGAATCGGGCACCTGGGGTCCGGCGTCGGCGTTCGAGATGTTGCAGCGCTCCGGCCGGGAATGGCGGCGTCCATGAGAGGTGCACTCCGATGATCGTCGATCTCCCCGAGACCACCACCAACGAGATCAACAAGCGGATCATCTCGCTGCGCGAGGAAGGCGGCGCGATCACCCTGGGCCGGGTGCTGTCACTGGTGGTCGCCCCCGACACCGAGGGGATCCTGGAGGACGCCATCGAAGCCGCGGTGGCCGCCAGCCGGGAACACCCCTGCCGCATCATCGTCGTGGTGCCGGTCGACCGGTTGGCCTCCGAACCGCGCCTGGACGGCCAGCTCCGGGTCGGCGGCGATGCCGGGGCCGGCGAGGTCGTCGTGCTGCGCACCCATGGGCCGCTGGCGGCGCACGCCAGCAGTGTGGTGCTGCCCTTCCTGTTGCCCGATACCCCGGTGGTGGCGTGGTGGCCGGGGAACGCCCCTGCTGTTCCCGCCGAGGATCCGCTGGGCCGCTTGGCGATTCGCCGGATCACCGACGCCACCGGGAGCGAGGACCCGCTGGCCACGTTGCGCAGCCGGTTGACGGGTTACACCCGGGGCGACACCGACCTGGCCTGGAGCCGGATCACCTACTGGCGCGCACTGCTGGCCTCCGCGCTGGATCAGCCGCCGCACGAGCCGGTCACCGGGGCGCTGGTGTCGGGCCTGAAGGACGAACCCGCGCTGGACATCCTGGCCGGCTGGCTGGCGGCCCGGATCGACGGACCGGTGCGCCGCGTGGTGGGTGATCTGTCGGTCGAGCTCATCCAGCAGAGCCAGACCATCACGCTCAGCCGGCCGCAGAACGGGACGACCGCCACGCTGAGCCGCACCGGCCGGCCCGCGGCGCTGCTGCCGCTGGCGCGGCGGGAGACCCGGGAATGCCTGGCCGAGGATCTGCGCCGGCTCGATGCCGACGAGATCTACTACGAGGCGCTGCAGGGGATCGACAAGGTCGTGTACGCCTGAGATGAGCGTCATCGTCGCGACCTACCCCGACACCGAGGCCCTGGTGGATGCCGCCGGCGATCGCCTGGCCGCCGCGATCGACACCGCAATCGCCGAACGCGGTGCGGCGATGATCGTGCTCACCGGTGGCGGCACCGGCATCGCACTGCTCAAACGACTCGGTTCGCATCCGGTCGACTGGTCGCGGGTGCACCTGTTCTGGGGTGATGACCGCTACCTGCCGCTCGACGACGCCGAGCGCAACGAACTGCAGGCCCGCGAGGCACTGCTGGACCACATCGAGATACCGGCCGGCAACATCCACCCGATGCCGGCCAGCGACAGCGAGTTCGGCGACGACATCGGCGCCGCGGCCGCGGCCTATCAGGACACCCTGGCCGCATTGGCCGAATCCGGTTCGCCCACACCGGATTTCGACGTCCACCTGCTGGGAATGGGCGGCGAGGGACACGTCAATTCGTTGTTCCCGCACACCCCCGCGGTGCGCGAGACGCAGCGCATGGTGGTCGCAGTGACCGACTCCCCCAAGCCGCCGCCGCGCCGCATCACCCTGACCCTGCCGGCGGTGCGCCGCTCCCGGCAGGTATGGCTGGTGGTGTCCGGGGAGGCCAAAGCGGACGCGGTGGCCGCCGCGATCGGCGGTGCCGCGGCGGACGACATCCCCGCGGCCGGCGCCCTCGGTCGTGATGCCACCGTGTGGCTACTCGACACCGCGGCCGCGGCGAAGCTGACACACTGACGCCATGGCGGACAGAACCCCACCACGCAGTCCCACGGACCGCCTCAAGACCCTCGCCCAGGCCGCACTGAACGCCGACGTCACCGTCGAGCAGCTCGACACGCTGCTGACCGGCGTGGGCGAGACGCTGGACGGGCTCAACACCACGATCGGCGGTATGGACGGGACGATGAAGTACTTCGAGGAGACCCTCGTCGTCTTCAACTCGACGCTGACCAAGATCGATGAACTCGCGCCCCGGCTCGCGGCGGTGGTGACCCGGATGGAGGCGATCGTCACCCGACTGGAGCGTGTGGTGAGCGTCAGCGAAGTGCTCACCGCGCCGCTGGGGGCCGCCGAGTCGGCGGTTCGGGGTGTCCTCGGTGCGCTCAAGCGCGGCGGTCAGCCCTAGCCGCTGTTACGCAGCGCCGAGGCCAGACCGCTCATGGTGAGCAGGATGCCCTGCTGCACCAGATCCTCGTCGTCACCGGAGCGGTACCGCCTCAACAACTCGACCTGCAGGTGGTTGAGCGGTTCGAGATACGGGAACCGGTTGAACACCGACCGGGCCAGCGCCGGATTGTCGGCCAGCAGATCGTCGTGACCCGTCACCAGCTTGTGCATCCGGATCGTGCGGTCGTGTTCGGCGCTGATCTTGCCGAACACCCGATGACGCAGTTCGGCGTCGTCGACGAGTTCCGAATAGTGGGCGGCCAGACCCATGTCCGACTTGGCCAGCACCTGAGCCATGTTGGACAGGACGGTTCGGAAGAAGGGCCACTTCTCGTAGAGGTCGCGCAGCACCGCGACCCGTTTCTCGTCGCCGGCGATCCACTGCTCCAGCGCGCTTCCGGTGCCGTACCAGCCGGGCAGCATCACCCGCGACTGGCTCCAGGCCAGCACCCACGGGATGGCGCGCAGATCGGAGATCGACGTGGTCTGCTTACGCGAGGTCGGGCGGCTGCCGATGTTCAGTGATCCGATCTCGCTGACCGGCGTCGAGGCCTTGAAGTACTCGACGAATCCCGGTGTCTCATGGACCAGTTCGGCGTAGGACCGCTGCGCCAGTTCGGCGAGTTCATCGAGCACCCGGTAGGCCGGTTCGGCCGCCGCGCCGAGGCCTTCGACGTCGAGCAGGGTCGACTCCAGAGTGGCGGCGATCAGGCTCTCCAGGTTGCGGTGCGCGATCCGCGGTTCGGCGTACTTGGCGGCGATGACCTCGCCCTGTTCGGTCAGCCGTAGCGAACCGTTGACCGACCCGGGCGGCTGGGCCAGGATCGCGTCGTAGCTGGGTCCGCCGCCGCGGCCGATGGTGCCGCCACGGCCGTGGAAGAGCCGCAACCTGATTCCGGTCTTTCGTGCCGACTCCACCAGGTCGAGTTCGGCGCGGTACAGCGCCCAGTTGGCCGCGAGGTAGCCACCGTCCTTGTTGGAGTCGGAGTAGCCCAGCATGATTTCCTGGGTCCGCTCACGCGCGTCGACCATGCCCCGGTAGACCGGAAGGTCCAGCGCCGCCTCCAGGATGGCCGAACCGCGGCGCAGGTCCTCGATGGTCTCGAACAACGGCACGATGCCGACCGGCGCATAGGGGTTCGGACCGGAAACATCAAGCAGACCGGCCTCTTTGAGCAACAAGGCTGCCTCGAGCATGTCTGACACCGACTGGCACATCGAGATGATGTAGGTCGGCACCGCTGCATCCCCGAGTGTGCGCACCGCCCGGGCCGCCGCGCCGACGATGTCGAGTTCCTTGCGGGCCAACTCCGAGAGGTCGGAGTCCTCGCGCACCAGCGGTCGCCGGGTGGACAGTTCCGCGACGAGCAACTCGACCCGTTTCTCCTCGGGCAGCGACGCGTAGTCGCCGTGCACCCCGGCCCAGCGCAGCAGTTCGGCGATCACCTGTTCGTGGGTCTCGGAGTTCTGCCGCATGTCCAGGCCGCAGAGATGGAAGCCGAACGCGTCCAGCGCATCCCGCAGCCGGGCCAGCCGGTCATCGGCCAGCAGCGCGCTGCCGTGCGCACGCAGCGAGGAGTCGATGACGGCCAGGTCGGCGGCGAATTCGCCGGGACCGCGATACGCGGGCAACTCGAGATCCAGCACATGCTCGGGCAGCCGGTCCAGGACATCGGACGCCGTCGCTGTCAGCCGGGCCCGGATCACCCGCACCGCGCGCCGGTAGGGTTCGTCACCGCGCTCGGGCTCCGCGCACGCCTCGGCGAGCCGGATCAGATCATCGGTGACATGCACCAGCCTGGCCGACATCGACAACTCCTGCTCGAGGATGAGCAGTTCGTCGAAGTAGTGCGCCAGTGCGGTGAAGGCGGCGCTACCGGTGGCCAGCCGCACCACCTCGGCGGTGACATTGGGATTGCCGTCCCGGTCTCCCCCGATCCAGGAGCCCGGCCGCACCATCGGCCGGTCCAGCAGTTCGGCGTCCGGCCACCTGCTGCGCAGGGCATTGCGCACCTCGGCATTGACCTTCGGGATCACCTCGAAAAAAGCGGCGCGGTAATACCGCAGTCCCGATTCGATCTCGTCCTGAATCTTCAACCGCGACAACCGGATCAGCGCCGTCTGCCACAGCGTGAGGATCTGGCGGCGCAACTCCGTCTCGACCGCGCGGCCGTCATCGGTCTGGTGCTGACCGTGCATTCGCAGCCGCATCAGCCGGGTGATGTGATTCTGGGTGTCGAACACCGTCCGGCGCCGGGTCTCGGTGGGATGGGCGGTGATGACCGGCGACACGCATGCGCCGTGCAGTTCGTCTGCGACGGTGCGGGCGTCGAGGCGGGCGGCGTCGAGTTTGCGATAGGTCGCGGCCAGGGTGCTGGCCGGGGCGGGTTCGCCCGCGGCCACGTGCACCTCACGGCGGCGCTCCCGGTGGATGTCCTCGGCGACATTGGCCAGCAGCGCGAAATGGCTGAACGCCCGGATCACCGGGATGGCCTGATGGATGTCCACACCAGAGAACATCCGGGCCATCTCGGCGCGGTCGATCTCCGAGCGGCGCACCCGGAACGACTCCACCCGGGCCCGCTCGACGAGATCGAACACCGCCGGCCCGTTCTGCTCGCGCACGGTGTCACCCAGCATCGCACCGAGCAGCCTGATGTCCTCGCGCATCGGTTCGGTGGCCTCCCGGCCGACCGCCGTGCGATAGACCGCCCCGATCGGTTCCAGCGTCACGTCGGGTTGCGCCATGGCACAAGTATCGGTGCCGGTGGAACAACCCGCGACTTTTGCCGCTCAACCGGGTCTGTCACCGCGGCGATCCGCCGTAGTATCCGGCGCGGGGGCTCAAGGACTGGAGGCAGCCGCGTGACGGGTCGCCGCCTGCTGCTGAGAACCGCGCTGGCGGCCGCCGGACTGGGCGCGGCACTGGCACTGCCCGCAGTGGCCGCGGCGGCACCGGGCGATGAGGCGGGTCATCGGGCAGATCAGGCCCGGCGGGCTGCGGCCGCGCCGCCTGCGCGGCATCCCCGCCCGGCCGCGGCGCGCACCGCCCGCACTGTTGTGACGCCGTCGGCGCACGCGACCAAGGTTCCCGCCGCCCATACCCACGCGCCCGGCCCGATCCAGGCCGCCGTGGCTGCCATGCAGGCCTACGTCTACGGCTACCCACTGCTGGAGTTCGAGAAGTTCCGCTCCGAGGCGACCAGTCTGAACACCATCACGCTGCGCACCCGTTTCGCCGATCCGGACGGCGTCCCGATCTGGCGGCCCAACGCCGACACCTTCTACTCCCGCGGCGTTCTGGACCTCGGCGGCGGACCGGTGGTGCTGTCATTTCCGGATATGGGCGACCGTTACTTCAGCTTCCAACTGATCGACCCGTACACCAACGTCGTCGACTACATCGGGGCGCGTGCCACCGGCTCCGGACCGGGCACCTTCGCGATCACCTGGGACGGCGGACCGCAGATCACGGTTCCCGGCGCGCAGACCGTCACGGTGCCCTACCGGAACATGGTGATCCTCGGTCGCACCCTGGCCGGCGACGCGGCCGATCAGCAGCAGGCCATCGCCCTGATGAACGAGTTCCGGTTGACCCCGTCGGGCTCCGCCGCGGCGCCACCGGCCAGGACGGACCCGCCCACCGGCCTGGCACTGCTCGATGCGATCAGCGCGGCGATGGAGGTCAACCCGCCGCCCGCCACCGATGCCGCCCGGCTGCAGGCGTTGGCGCAGATCGGCGTCGGCCCGGGATTGCGGGTGGCCGATGCGCATCTGGGCCCACTGGCCGCCGTGGCGGTCGACCTGGCCGTGCGTGCGGCCACGGTCCTACTCCCCCTGCTGTCCGGCCTGGCCCAGTACGAGTCGGCGCTGGCCCATCGCGGGTGGGGCATCACCGATCCGAAGATCGGCCAGTACGGCACCGACTACCAGTTGCGCGCCGGGGTCGCCTTCGTCGGGCCGTGGGCGAACATCCCGGATGAGGCGGTCTACTCGGCGGGGCTGCTCGACCGGTATCTGTTGCCGCTCAACGGTTCCCATAACTACGTCATGCATTTCGCCGCGGGACAGGAACCGCCGGCCGGGGCGTTCTGGTCGGTCACCGTCTACGATCCCGCCGGTGCGTTCGTCCGCAATCCGCTGAACCGTTACAGCATCAGCAGCAGCCGCCCCGGCGAACTCGTGCACCGGCCGGACGGCTCGGTCGACATCGTCTTCTCCCGGCAGGATCCCGCCGACCCGGGCGCCAACTGGCTGCCCGTTCCGGACGGCGAGTTCAGCGCGTATCTGCGGGTGTATGTGCCGGGTCAGGCGGTACTCGACGGCAGTTGGACTCCGCCGCCGATCGAGCCGCTCAGGAGTACTTGATCTGCAGCGCGATACCGATGACGGAGACCAGCCAGATACCGGTGACGAAGTAGGTCAGCCGGTCGAGGTTCTTCTCCACCACGGTCGATCCGGACAGGCTGGACTGCACACCGCCGCCGAACAGCGAGGACAGGCCGCCGCCCTTGGCCCGGTGCAGCAGCACGAGCAGGACCACGAACACACTGGTGATCACCAGCAGGATCTGCAGGGCCAGAATCATGGCTATCAGGTTACCTGGTCGGACGGCCCGTTCAGGGCAGGGGGGTTTAGGGAAGGGGTCCACCTGCGGCGATGGCCGACAGGGTGGCGAACTGCTCGCCCTCCAGCGACGCACCGCCGACCAGGGCGCCGTCCACGTCCGGCTGGCCGACGATCTCGCCGACGTTCTTGGCGTTGACCGAGCCACCGTAGAGCACCCGCACGCCGTCGGCCACCTTCGCCGAGGCGATGTCGGCCAGCTCGGCACGGATCGCGCCGCACACCTCCTGGGCGTCGGCGGCGCTGGCCACCCGGCCGGTGCCGATCGCCCAGACCGGCTCGTAGGCGATGACCACGGTGGCCAACTGCTCCTCGGTCAGTCCGGCCAGCGAGCCGCGCAACTGGGCGATGTTGTGCGCGACGTGGTTGCCGGCTTCGCGGACCTCGAGATGCTCGCCGATGCAGACGATCGGGATCAGGCCGTGCCGGAAGGCGGCGGCCGCCTTCGCCGCCACGGTCGCATCGTCCTCATGGTGGTAGGTCCGGCGCTCGGAGTGTCCGACGACCACGTAGGTGCAGCCGAGCTTGGCCAGGAACGCCCCGCTGATGTCACCGGTGTAGGCACCCGAGTCGTGCGGGGACAGATCCTGGGCGCCGTAGGTGAGCAACGGCTTGTCGGCGTCGACTGCGGTCTGCACGCTGCGCAGGTCGGTGAACGGCGGAAGGATGGTGACGTCGACCTTGGCGAAGTACTTGTCCGGCAACGAGAAAGCGATCTTCTGCACCAGCGCGTTGGCCTCGAAGTGATTGAGGTTCATCTTCCAGTTGCCCGCGATCAGCGGTTTACGCGACATTCGACGTTCGCTCCTAGTTGAGGATTTCGATACCCGGAAGGGTCTTGCCCTCAAGGTATTCCAGAGAGGCCCCGCCGCCGGTTGAAATGTGCGAGAAACCGTCCTCCGGCAGGCCGAGCAGTCGCACCGCGGCCGCCGAGTCGCCGCCGCCGACCACGCTGAACGCACCCTTGGCGGTGGCGTCGATGATGGCTTCGGCGACGCCGCGGGTGCCGGCCGCGAACGCGGGGAACTCGAAGACGCCCATCGGCCCGTTCCAGAAGATGGTGCGGGCGTTGGACAGCAGCGTGCTGAAGCGCTTCACCGAACTGGGTCCGATGTCCAGGCCCATCTTGTCGGCCGGGATCTTGTCGGCGTGCACCCGCTCCGGCTCGGAGTCGGCGGAGAACTCGCTCGCGACGACGATGTCGACCGGCAGGTGGATGACGTCGCCGTACTCCTCGAGCAGCCGTCGGCAGGTGTCGATCATCTCCTCCTGCAGCAACGACTTGCCGACCTGAACCCCTTGCGCGGCAAGGAAGGTGAAGCACATGCCACCGCCGATGATGAGGCTGTCGGCCTTCTTGGCGAGGTTCTCGATCACCGCCAGCTTGTCGGAGACCTTCGAGCCGCCGAGCACCACGGCGTACGGCCGCTCGCCGGCACTGGTGAGCTGCTCGAGCACCTTGACCTCGGTGGCCACCAGGTTGCCGGCGTAGTGCGGCAGCAGCGTGGCCACGTCGTAGACCGAGGCCTGCTTGCGGTGCACCACCCCGAAGCCGTCGGAGACGAAGGCGCCGTCATCACCGACGAGTTCGGCAAGCGATTTGGCCATCGCCAGACGCTGGGCGTCGTCCTTGCTGGTTTCCCGGGGGTCGAAGCGGATGTTCTCCAGCAGCAGCACATCACCGTCGGTCAGGCCCTCGGCCCGGGCCAGCGCATCGGTGCCGACCACATCGCCGGCCAACTGGACGTGCCGGCCCAGCCGCTCCCCGAGCGCCGCGGCCACCGGGGCCAGCGACAGCTTGGGGTCCGGGCCGTCCTTGGGCCGGCCCAGGTGTGCGGTCACGATCACCTTGGCGCCGGCGTCGGCGAGAGCCGCCAGCGTCGGAACCGAGGCGTCGATGCGGCCCGGGTCGGTGATGACACCGTCGGCCAGCGGGACGTTGAGATCGCAGCGCACCAGGACTCCCCGACCGGCGACGCCCTCGGCGAGCAGGTCGGCGAGGCTCTTGACCGCCATCGCTAGAGCGACTTGCCGACCAGTGCGACCAGGTCGACCAGCCGGTTGGAGTAGCCCCATTCGTTGTCGTACCAGGACACCACCTTGGCCTGGTTGTCGATCACCTTGGTCAGGCCGGCGTCGAAGATCGAGCTGTGCGGGTCGGTGACGATGTCGCTGGACACGATCGGGGCGTCGTAGTACTTCAGGATGCCCTTGAGCTTGCCTTCGGCGGCGGCCTTGAGCGCCGCGTTGATCTCCGCCGCGCTGGCCGGCTTCTTCAGCTCGACGGTGAGGTCGGTGACCGAGCCGGTGGGGATCGGCACCCGCAGCGCGTAGCCGTCCAGCTTGCCCTTCAACTCGGGCAGCACCAGGCCGATGGCCTTGGCTGCACCGGTGGAGGTCGGCACGATGTTGATCGCGGCGGCGCGGGCGCGGCGCAGATCCTTGTGCGGGCCGTCCTGCAGGTTCTGGTCACCGGTGTAGGCGTGGATGGTGGTCATCAGGCCGCGGATGATGCCGAACTCGTCGTTGACGACTTTGGCAAGGGGCCCAAGGCAGTTCGTGGTGCACGAGGCGTTCGAGATGACCTTCTGGCTGCCGTCGTACTTGTCGTCGTTGACGCCCATCACGATGGTGATGTCCTCGTCGGAGGCCGGCGCGGAGATGATCACCTTCTTGACACCCGACTGCAGGTGGCCGTGCGCCTTGGCGTCGTTGAAGTGTCCGGTGGACTCGACGACGACGTCGACGCCGGCCTGGTCCCACGGCAGCGCCGCCGGACCGTCCTTGACCGCGAACGCCTTGATCTTGTGCTTGCCGACGTGGATGGTGTCGCCGTCCGCGTGGACCTCTTCGGGGAAGCGGCCCAGGATGGAGTCGAACTTCAGCAGGTGGGCCAGGGCGGCGGTGTCGGTGAGGTCGTTGACCGCCACGATCTCGATGTCCTTGGCCTTGCCCAGAGCCTGCTGGGTGGCCAGGGCCCGGTAGAAGTTGCGTCCGATACGGCCGAAGCCGTTCACGCCAACCCGGATCGTCACGTCTGTCTCCTCCACTTGCTCGCCAGTCAATGCAGATAACAGCGTAGTGCGGTGCTCAGGGCGTCGCGCTGGAAACCCCGCGCTCGGCGTACCGTCGCCGCTATGACACTGATCACGGCGCTACCGCTGGCGAGCGACCGGTTGCGCGAGCGGCTCGGCCGGGGACTCTTCGCCATGGTCGCCGGACCGGAGGGGCCGCAGAACCGCACGCGGATCCACACCGCACCCGGCCCGCGCTGGTTCGCCGAGGACCGGCCGATCCGCCGGGTGCACGCCGACGCCTCGATGTTCGTCGGCGGACTGCGCGCACTGCTTCTGCAGTCGCTACATCCGCTGGCGATGGCCGGAGTGGCCGAACATTCCGACTACCGCGGCGACCCCTGGGGCCGGCTGCAGCGGACCAGCACCTTCCTGGCGGTCACCACCTTCGGGACCTCCGACGACGCGCAGCGCGCCGTCGACCGGGTACGCGGCATCCACCGCCGGGTCCACGGGACCGCCCCGGACGGCCGGCCCTACCGCGCCGACGATCCGCATCTGCTGGAGTGGGTGCACATCGCCGAGGTGGACAGCTTCCTGCGGGCCCATCAGCGCTTCGGCGCGGCCCCGCTGGACCAGGACGGCCGGGACGGCTACGTCGCCGACACCGCCCGGGTGGCCACGGCCCTCGGGGTGGTGGACCCGCCACACACCGAGGCGCAACTGGCCGAGCGGATCGCGGCCTATCGCAGCGAGCTTCGCAGCACCCCGTCAGCGCGGGAGGCCGCCCGGTTCCTGCTTGTCACTCCGCCGTTGCCACTGCTGGCCCGCGGGCCCTACGGGGTGCTGGCCGCCGCCGCGATCTCGCTGCTGCCGGCGTGGGCGCGGCTTCCGTTGCGGCTGCCCTACCTGCCGTTGCTGGAATCGACAGGTGTGCGGGCGGCCGGACTGGTGATGGTAGGCGGAATCCGCTGGGCGCTGTCCGCCAATCCGACGGAAATCCCTACCCCCGAATAGAACTCAGGCACCCGGATAGAGTTCAGGCGTCTTCGAGCAGATCCGGGGTCACCGCGGACTCGGTGTCCGGGATGCCGTCCTGCTTGGCCTTGCGATCGGCCATCGACAGCAACCGCCGGATCCGTCCTGCCACAGCGTCTTTCGTCATCTGCGGATCGGCCAGCCGGCCCAGTTCCTCGAGCGAAGCCTGCCGGTGCTCCACCCTCAGCCGGCCGGCGGCCGACAGATGATCGGGCACCGTGTCGCCGAGGATCTCCAGCGCCCGCTCCACCCGGGCGGCAGCGGCTACCGCGGCCCGCGCCGAGCGACGCAGATTGGCGTCGTCGAAGTTGGCCAGGCGATTGGCGGTGGCCCGCACCTCGCGACGCATCCGGCGCTCTTCCCAGGTGAGCCGGGTGTCCTGGGCGCCCATCCGGGTCAGCAGCATGCCGATGGCCTCGCCGTCGCGCACCACCACCCGGTCGGTGCCGCGCACCTCACGGGCCTTGGCGCTGACTCCGAGCCGCCGTGCCGCGCCGACCAGGGCGAGCGCCGCCTCCGGTCCCGGGCAGCTGACCTCCAGCGCCGATGACCGTCCCGGTTCGGTGAGCGACCCGTGCGCCAGGAAGGCGCCGCGCCAGGCCGCCTCGGCGTCGGCGATACCGCCGCCCACCACCTGGGCGGGCAACCCGCGCACCGGACGGCCGCGCATGTCCAGCAGACCGGTCTGGCGGGCCAGGGCCTCACCGTCCTTGGCCACCCGCACGACGTAACGGGTGCTCTTGCGAATACCGCTCGCCGAGAGCACATGCACCACGGCGCTGTAGCCGTACAGGTCGTGGATGTCCTTGCGGAGCCGTCGGGCGATGCTGCCCAGATCGACCTCGGCCTCGACCACGACCCGGCCGGCGACGATGTGCAGACCACCGGCGAAGCGCAGCAACGACGCCACCTCGGCACGGCGGGCGCTGACCGAGTTGACGACCAGACGACTCAGCTCGTCCTTCACCTCAGCGGTCATCGCCACGGTTCGTCGCCTCTCCGTCCGCCTTCAGTCGATCGTCCCGGCGCAGGGCTGACCGTCGGAATCGTGGTCGTCACCGTAGCCTCCCCTGTGGCCGTCGTCGTGCCCGGGTGCGTCCCCGGGTGCGTCCCCGCCTCCGGCCGCACCCGCACCGACTCCAACGCCGCGGCCAGCTTCGCCGGATCATGTAAAGGTGTACCAGGTCTGGAAACGTCGGCAAACTTAACCGACGCATCCAGTAGGGCTGCCGTCCTGCGTAGTTGCTCACGCTCACGCTCGGACGGCACACTGGCGGCGTCGACGATGATGTCGTGCACGGTGAAGCCCGGCGCGTGCTGGGCAAGCACATGCAGATGCCGCTCAGCCGAAAACCCCGCGGTCTCACCGGGTTCGGCGGCCAGGTTCAGCACCAGCGCCCGGCGGGCCGGAGTGGATTTCAGCGCGGCGACCAGTCCGGGAACCAGTACGTGCGGAATGACACTGGAGAACCACGAACCGGGGCCGAGCACCACCAGGTCGGCGCCCATGATGGCGTCCACGGCCTGGCGGGTGGCCGGCGGATCACCCGGCAGCAGACGCACCCGGCGCACCTTGCCCGGCGTGGTGGCCACCGCGACCTGACCGCGGATCACCCGGCTCATCCGCGGGTCACCCTCCAGGCCGGCGACGTCGGCCTCGATCTGCAGGGCGATCGGGCACATCGGCAGTACCCGTCCCTTGATGCCGAGGATCCGGCCGAGTTCGTCGAGGGCGGCGACCGGGTCGGCGAGCACCTCGTTGAGTCCGGCCAGCAGCAGGTTTCCGATCGGGTGGCCGGCAAGCCCGCCGCTGCCGCCGAAGCGGTGCTGGATGATCGTCGCCCACAGCCGGCCGTGCGGGCTGTCAGAAGCCAACGCCGCCAACGCCATCCGCAGATCGCCGGGCGGCACCACGTCCAACTCCGCCCGCAACCGGCCCGAGGATCCGCCGTCGTCGGCGACGGTCACCACCGCGGTGACGTACGGGGTCAGCCGGCGTGCGGCCGACAGCGTCGCATAGAGGCCGTGGCCGCCGCCGAGGGCGACGATGCGCTCGGCCGATCCCCTGGTCGCTTCGCTCCTGCCCGCCGAGGTGGTCATTCCCGCCCCAGATCCCGATGCAGGACGCGAACCGACAGTTGCTCGTCGCGTGCCAGCAATGCGGCGAGCGCCTCGGCGATCGCAACGCTGCGGTGTTTTCCGCCGGTGCAACCGATGGCGACGGTCATATACCGCTTGCCTTCCCGGTTGTAACCGTCGACGACCAGGCGCAGCAGCTGGTGGTAGGTCTGCAGGAATTCGTCGGCGCCGGCCTGGGACAGCACGTAGTCCCGCACCGCGGGCGACTGGCCGGTCTGCGGTCGCAGTTCGTCAACCCAGTGCGGGTTGGGCAGGAACCGGACGTCCATCACCATGTCGGCGTCCATCGGCAGGCCGTACTTGAAACCGAAGGACTCCACGGTGACGCTGGTGCGGGGAATCCTTCCTCCGCCGAAGGCACGCTCGATGTTCGCCCGCAGAGCCGGGACCGACAGGTTCGAGGTGTCGATGATCAGATCTGCCGTCGCTTTGACCGGGGCCAGCATGGTGCGTTCCGCCGCGATCCCCTCGGCCAGAGTCTGGTTGCCCTGCAACGGATGACTGCGCCGGTTGTTCTCATAGCGGCGCACCAGGATGTCGTCGGTGGCCTCCAGGAACAGCACCCGGGGGTTGATGTTGCGCAACCCGAGGTCGTTGCGCACCAGATCCAGGTCCCCGGTGAAACCGCGGGAGCGGACGTCCATCACGACCGCGAGTTGGGTGATGCGCGAACCGGCCTCCAGTCCGAGGTCGACCATCCGGGCGATGAGTTCGGGCGGAAGGTTGTCGGCGACGTACCAGCCGAGGTCCTCGAGAACCTTGGCCGCGGTGCCCCGGCCCGCCCCGGAGAGCCCTGTCACCAGGACCACGTCGATATCGGGGGCGTCCGCCGGGGTACCCGGCGTCTCTGGTGCCGCTGTGTGATCGGTCATCGCGATGCCCGCTGGTCGGTGTTCATGCTCGGTTCTGAATCTTCGCCCACGACGACCTCCGTTGCAGCCGAACGGTCGGTATCAGCGTCCCCACCCGGACCAGCCAGTGCCTCCAGCACGGCCGCGGCGGTGGCGGCGCCGATCCCCGGCACCGCGGTGATCTCGTCGACCCCGGCCTGCCGCAGCTTGGCCAGCGAGCCGAAATGCATGACCAGGGCCTTGCGACGGGTCTCGCCGAGTCCGCGCACGCCGTCCAGCGCCGATTCCGTCATCCGCTTGGACCGCTTGCTGCGGTGATATGAGATCGCGAACCGGTGCGCCTCGTCGCGGACCCGTTGCAGCAGGTACAGCCCTTCGCTGTTGCGGGGCAGGATCACCGGATCCGGCTCGGACGGCACCCAGACCTCCTCGAGCCGCTTGGCCAGGCCGATCACCGCCACGTCGGTGACGCCCAATTCGTCGAGCACCGACTGGGCGGCGTTGACCTGCGGTGCGCCACCGTCGACCACGTAGAGATTGGGCGGATAGGCGAACCGTCGCGGCTTCTGCTCGGTATCGGGCGGGGGCTCCTGCAGATGGCGCGCGAACCGGCGCCGGGTCACCTCCGCGATGGAGGCGACGTCATCGGACCGCCCTTCGCCGGCGGCCTCCCGGATGGCGAAGTGCCGGTAGTCGGACTTGCGCGCCACTCCGTCCTCGAACACCACCAGCGAGCCGACGACATCGGTCCCCTGCACGTGCGAGATGTCCACGCACTCGATTCGAAGTGGCGCCTCCGCCAGACCCAGTGACTCCTGAATATCCTGCAGCGCAGCCGATCTCGCGGTGAAGTCGCCGGCCCGCTTGAGCTTGTGCTGCTGCAACGCCTCCTGCGCGTTGCGCTGCACCGTCTCGGCCAGGGCCCGCTTGTCGCCGCGCTGGGCCACCCGCAACTGCACGCGCGATCCACGCAGCCCGGACAGCCAGGCCGCCATCTGCTCGGCATCCGGCGGCAGGCAGGGCACCAGGACCTCCCGGGGGACCGGGTTGCTGGCTTCGTCGGCGCCGTTGGACGCGGCGCCGCTCAGTTCGGCCTGATCGCCGTAGAACTGGGTCAGGAACTGTTCCACCAGTTGCGTTTCGGCAGACTCCCCCGGGTCGCCGGGTTTCTCGACGATCCACCCGCGCTGACCGCGGACCCGTCCGCCGCGGACATGGAACACCTGCACCGCGGCCTGCAGTTCGTCGTCGGCGAAGGCGACCACGTCGGCGTCGGTGCCGTCGCCGAACACCACCGCCTGTTTCTCCAGGGCCCGGCGCAGTGCCCCGAGGTCATCGCGCAACCGGGCCGCCCGTTCGAAGTCGAGGTCGGCGGACGCCGCGTTCATCTTCCGCTCGAGGTCCCGGGCGAACCGGTCGGTCCGGCCGGACAGGAAGTCGCAGAAGTCGTCGACGATCTTGCGATGCTCCTCGGCGCTGACCCTGCCGATGCACGGCGCCGAGCACTTGTCGATGTAGCCGAGCAGGCACGGGCGCTGAATCTGGCTGTGCCGCTTGAACACTCCGGCCGAACAGGTGCGCGCCGGAAACACCCGGGTGAGCAGATCGAGGGTCTCTCGGATGGCCCAGGCGTGCGAGTACGGCCCGAAGTAACGCACGCCCTTGCGCTTGGGCCCGCGGTAGACCATCAGCCGCGGGTACTCCTCGTTGAGCGTCACCGCCAGCACCGGGTAGGACTTGTCATCGCGGTAGCGGACGTTGAACCGGGGATCGAACTCCTTGATCCAGTTGTATTCCAGCTGGAGTGCCTCGACCTCGGTGGTGACGACCGTCCACTCGACCTTGGCCGCGGTGGTGACCATCTGCCGGGTCCTGGGATGCAGACTAGCGAGGTCGGCGAAATAGGACGTCAACCGGCTGCGCAGGTTCTTGGCCTTGCCGACGTAGATCACCCGGCCGTGCGGATCGGAGAACCGGTAGACGCCCGGCTGGACCGGTATCGACCCGGGCGCGGGGCGGTACGTCGCGGGATCGGGCACGCCTCTCAGGCTAGTACCGGGCCGCCGCGGCCGACTCAGCCGCTGTAGCGGTCCATCGCCTCGCGCAGGGTGTCCATCGCGGCGACCGCGCGATCCCGGTCGACCGACTGGACCGCGACCACCGGCACGTATTCGTAGCCGGGCAGTTCCACCCGCGCCCAGCGCTTCGGGAACGAGATGCCGACCACCTGGTTCCACGGGATCACCCGTTCCTCCAGAACGTTCCGCACCCCGAGGCCGGCCGCGCCGATCCGCAACCGGGGCCGGGTGAGCAGCAGGATGACACCGGCGAGCAGCAGGGCGAGTAGCAGCATCGCCCACTGGTCGGCGGTTCGCAGCGCCGGCCCGGTGGACTCGTCGCGCAACGTCACTGCGACGCCGATCCCGGCCAGGATCATCAGAACAGCGCCGGCGATGGCCAGCCTGGGCATCAGACGCGGCCTGATCACCGCATCCCACTGGTCTGTCGTACCTGGGCTCCCGGTCATGCCTGCTTACCCATCAGGCTTGGCGGAGGTGACGCAGGGTCAGTGCGGTGGACAGCGCCGCGGCGGTGGCCTGCGCGCCCTTGTCCTCGGCGGAACCGGGCAGACCCGCCCGGTCGACGGCCTGCTTCTCGGTGTCGGTGGTGAGCACCCCGTTGGCGACCGGGGTGGCGGCATCCAGCGACACCCGGGTCAGACCCTGGGTGACGGCGTCGCAGACGTAGTCGAAATGCGGTGTGCCACCGCGGATCACCACACCGAGCGCCACCACCGCGTCGTGGTTGCGGGTCAGTTCCTGGGCGACCACCGGGATCTCGATCGCGCCGTGCACCCGCACCACGGTCGGGTTGGGGATGCCGCAGGACGCGGCGACCCTGCGCGCGCCGTCGAGCAGACCGTTGCAGATCGCGGCGTGCCAGGTGCTCGCGACGATCGCCAAGCGCAGACCCGAGGCGTCCATCTCCGGGACCTCGGGGACACCGGCACCACTCACAGGGCACCACTCATAGGGCACCGCCGAGGTCACCGGGCAGCAGGTTGGCCGTCGCGTCGTAATCGTCCAGGCCGGTGAGTTCATGGCCCATCCGGTCCCGCTTGGTCATCAGGTAGCGGATGTTCTCGGAATTGGCGCGCACCGGCAACGGAACCCGTTCGGTGATCTGCAGCCCGTAGCCGTCCAGGCCCACCCGCTTGGCCGGGTTGTTGGTGAGCAGTCGCATCGAGCGGACGCCGAGATCGACCAGGATCTGCGCACCGGTGCCGTAGTCGCGCGCATCGGCCGGCAGGCCGAGTTCCAGGTTGGCGTCGACGGTGTCGGCTCCGGCGTCCTGCAACTGGTAGGCCTGCAGCTTGTGCATCAGGCCGATGCCGCGGCCCTCATGGCCGCGCATGTAGAGCACCACGCCCCGGCCCTCGGCGGCCACCATCGCCATCGCGGCGTCCAGTTGCGGGCCGCAGTCACAGCGCTGGGAGCCGAACACGTCACCGGTGAGACATTCCGAGTGCACCCGCACCAGGACGTCGTGGCCGTCGTTCTCCGGTCCGGCGATGTCGCCGCGCACCAGCGCAACATGCTCGACGTCCTCGTAGGTGCTCATGTAGCCGACGGCCCGGAAATCGCCGTGCCGGGTCGGGATGCGCGCCTCGGCAACCCGCTCGACGTGCTTCTCGTGCTTGCGCCGCCATTCGATCAGGTCGGCGATGGAGATCAGCGCCAGACCGTGCTCGTCGGCGAAGACCCGCAGCTCATCGGTCTGGGCCATCGCGCCCTCGTCCTTCTGGCTGACGATCTCGCAGATCGCCCCGGCCGGCTGCAGTCCGGCCATCCGGGCCAGGTCGACGGCGGCCTCGGTGTGGCCCGGACGGCGCAGCACGCCGCCGTCCTTGGCGCGCAACGGAACGACGTGCCCGGGCTTGGTGAAGTTCTCGGCCACACTGTCCGGATCGGCCAGCAGGCGCATGGTGGTCGCCCGGTCAGATGCCGAAATACCGGTTCCCACACCCGCTTTGGCGTCGACGGTCACCGTGTAGGCGGTGCCGTGCTTGTCCTGGTTGACCGCGTACATCGGCAGCAGTCCGAGCCGGTCGCAGACCTCGCCGTCCAGTGGCACACAGAGATAGCCGGAGGTGTAGCGGACCATGAACGCGACCAGTTCGGGTGTCGCCTTCTCGGCGGCGAAGATGAGGTCGCCCTCGTTCTCGCGGTCCTCGTCGTCGATGACGACGACGGCCTTGCCTGCCGCGATGTCGGCGACCGCCCGTTCGACGGTGTCCAGCCTCGTCATCGTTGCCCTTCAGGTTCGGTGATGCCGCAACCAGTATGAACTACCTCCGGAGGCGGTCACCGGGCACGCTGGCCGCGGTTGATCCGCCCACTCGACCACCGCCGCCTCAGCCGCGATTGATTCTTCGCCCCTGACAAGACACGGACTTGCCCCGGAAAGCACGTTCACCGAGGGAAAACAGCCGATTTTTGCGACGTCGACCGGCAACTACCAGGCCGCCGGTATATTCGCGAGCCGTACAGAACCGCAGGTCTGAGGTGGCCGAATGGGCCGCAGAACTCGATGTGGACGAAAGGATGTTCATGACCGACGCCCCCTCACCCGCGCCGAAATACCGGGACGTTCGTGAGTATCTGACTGAGCTTGAGCGTCGCGGTTTGCACCAGCCCGAAACCATCGAGGACCTGCTCAACCAGACCGTGGGCAAGCTCCTTGACCAGTTCGACATCTCTCACGAGTTGTACCGCCGCTGGGAGGGCCGATAACTACGCCGGCGACGGAAGGACCCGCGGGATCCGTCAAACGATTTGCGCTGGCGCTCTACGCGCGCGACGGCGTGCCCGCGGCCTGCCTACATCTGCAGAATCGGCACAACCTGGACGTCCCCGTGGTCTTGTTCGCGGCATTCGTCGGTGCGGTGCGACGCCAGGAGTTGACGGCGACTGGCGTCGACTCCGCTCGAGGCCGCGTAGACGAATGGCACCAGGAGGTCGTGCGCCCACTGCGCGCGGTACGCCAACGCCTCAAGACCGGACCAGCGCCCGCACCCGACGACCTCACCGCTCAACTCCGCAGCAAGGTCCAGAAAATCGAGATCGAGGCCGAGCTGATCGAGCTCGACCAACTAGACGCCCTGATTCCTGAGTTGGAGACCATCCCGGCATCGGGGAGCACTGGCGAATCCGCTGCGGCAGCAATCGAAGCCGCCATCAAGTCCTACGCCCACACCGCGCTCGACGATCGGGACCGCCGGGCGATCGACACCATCGCGGACGCTGCGTCGGCTTAGGGGCTCGTCGGGCCGCCCCGGGGAGAAAGCAACCGCTCCACGTACTTCGCGATTGCTAGCTACCGGACGCTGTACTGGTCAGAAGCTTACCCAGGTCAGTCCGGACCGCTGTAGTGGCAAATATGTTCTACCGAGAGGTACTGAATTGACCACCACCGACAACGCTGCCGACTGGCATGACCTGACTGACCAGTTGACCATCGACCAAATCTGCGACCTGACTCGCTCCGAGAGCGTCGAGGGCATCACCGCCGCGGGGCTGCTGGGGATGGCCCGCCAGCACGTCGAGAACAACCTCGGCGCGATGCTGTGCGCGGATCTGCCAACCCCGGCCGCCGAACAGATATTGCCGTGGGAGTCCGACGGCCTCGGAGGGTTCGTCCGCTACTTCACCATCACCTCACGCCGGGTGGATCATGTGAGCTACGACGTGGCGGGATTACAGGACAGCACAGGAGGCACGGAGTACCACATCGTGACCGACGCAGGTGAGTACCTGACTTCCGAGCAGGCCCGCCTACTGGCTGCGGCGCTGGCGGCCTCCGCTGACCAGCTTGACGGTCTGGAGGCCGGACAGTGAGCGCCACCCTGTCGACTGAGGGCGCCCGCTGGATTCGCGTACAACAGGCAGAAGGCAAGGCCAACCGGACGATTCTGGAGCGGCGCTGCACACTAGCCCGCCTCGAGCGAGACCTCGGCGTGCCGGCGGTCGACGCCGACGCCGAACAGGTGGCCGACTGGATCGGCCGGGACCGCCGGCACCGCAGCGCGATCACGGTCGGATCGGATCTGAGCAAGGTCCGCGCGTTCTACCGTTGGGCGATGCTGGCGGGGCTACGGCCCGACGACCCCACCGCGATCATCAAGGCACCGCGGCGGCCCCGGCGGCAACCCCGGCCGATCACCGATGAACAGTTCTGGAAGCTGGCCGATACCGCTCAGGACATAACCCTACGGGCGATGCTGCTGCTGGCTGGCTTGGCCGGGTTACGGGTTCACGAGGTCGCCAAGATCCAGGGCGGCGACATCGACCATGATGCCCAAACGCTGACCATTGACGGCAAGGGCGGCCACCGGCACACAGTCCCAGTACATCCCGAGATCCTGGCAATCGCCCGCCGGATGCCCGCCCGTGGTCCGTGGTTCCCCTCGCAGCGGGCGGAGCACCTCGGCGGCCGGGAAGTCTCGCAGCGCATCCGGCTGCACATGATCCGCTGCAAGGTCGCCGGCACACCGCACGCCCTCCGGCATTACTTCTGCACCGAACTCGTCCAACGGGGCGCTGATCTGCGGGTGGTGCAGGAGTTGGCGCGGCACTCCCAGTTGTCCACCACGGCGCAGTACGTGGCCGTGACCGATGCCCGCAAACGGTCAGCCATCGAAACGCTGAACCGCACCAACCCAGCAAACACCCAGCAAAGCCCAGCAAACATCTGATGGCCGCCAGCAAACACGCCGGGGCGCCTAGCAACGCCCCGACCTCCCGACCAGCACGTTCCCCGAACCTATTTATGCAGGTCAGAGGCCTATCCCGTTTTCGTTTGGAGTCAGGGGGGGAGGACCTAGGAGTCCGTGGGGGTGGGCCAACAGGGCGTTTGTGATGCCGACCGCCCCCCTACCCAGCAAACGCCAGCAAACTTTTATCTGCAGCCAGCAAACTTTTGGGCGGTGTCAGCAAACTACCCGACGACGCCCGCCGGGGTGTCGAAGCCCAGCACCTTGCACAGCAGTAGGTATTGCTCGGGCGGCCAATGGGCATTGCAGACCAGGCAGCGGCAGCCGGTCGAGGCGACGATCTGCAAGGCGGCCTGGCGGACCCGCTCCCCGATCTTGTTCTGCCGGTAGGCGGTAGTCGCGCCACAGGCCGGGCACGGCGCACTGACCGACTTGACGTGCTCGGGCTCTAACAGACTCTTGATGGCTACGGTCCAGCGTTCAAGATCAGCGGCGAGGAGCTCCAGGCGCTCGGCGTCTTGCGGTCGCCAGCGGCCGGAAGCGATGCGGTGCAGTCGGTCGGGTGTTGAGGTGCCGGCGGGGTCGAATGCCTTAACGGTGGCGTCGATGTCGGAGCGCAGCATCAGGGCGTCGATGTAGACCGGAGGGGTCGAGGCGCGGTGGAACGTTCCGGCCCGCTCCCCTGCTTTGGCGGTCACGTCGCACACCAACTGTTCGTAGAGACTCGGCGCGAGTTTCACGCCGTCGGCGTGCCAGCCTTTGACCGGTTCTGCGATGGCAGTGATGGCGGCGTTCAGTTTGTCGAGCGCGGCGGGCAGGTTGCCGTCGGGGGCTGTCACGGTTTGATCTTCTCCCTATTCACTGACACTTGAACGGATCTCGCTGCGGGCCAGTACAGAAACGTGAAATGTTCCGGCGCCCGCGATGGCCTGATCGGCGGTAGGCACGGCGGTCGTCCCCGTGATGTAGACCGAAACCGAAAAGCCATCGGTTTGGGTCTGCATCTCGCCACCAACCAACGCGCCTACCGCTTGCCAGGCTCTCCGCTGCGCCGTGAACTATTGGCCTGTTTTTTTGGTGGTGCTGCGCGGCCCCCTGGCGCTGGTCCCGGCTCGGGTTCGCAAGCGAAAGGAGATCCGTCATGGCCGGGCCATGCGCCCCACCCCGCCGGACTACCCGTGAGAGGAAACAGCGGGGTGGGTGCGGTTGACGCCAAGGGGGCCGCAGCAGCGGTCTAGCGGTTACGAACCTTCGGTGAGATCCGCAACGACAACGCCACCCGGGCGGTAGACGAGAGTCTGGAAACGACCTTCGACCCTCGCACGGACCAAATTTTCCTGAAAATCTGTGGCGTTGGAGGTTTCCGACCACTGCAGGCTGATGCCGTTGTTATCGGTGGCGACGACAACCGCATCCCGGGCCAGAGCGTGAGCCATGCCCGCAGTAGCCGACACCGTGGTCACCACCGGCACACCGAACAGACGCCGGGTGGCGGCGTCATACGGCAGCGACAGATACTCGACCGCGTTGGTGGTCGCCAGCGCGAGCTCGACGGCTTCCCAGTCGGTCGGGTGCAGCACCAGGGCGGACGGTTCCCAGCCGGCCACCTCGAGCTTGGTCAGCGACTTCCGCAGCGTCGCCAGCGGCGAGGTGCTGTAGGCCTGGGTCTGCGTGCCGGTGGTGGCGGCGATGTCGGTGAACACCTTCGCCTCGACCGCCAACTGCAGCCCGTAGGCCATCTCGTTGCTCAGGAAGCCCTGCAGCGTGTTGTTGTCCATGAACCAGTAGCGGGGGGTGCCCTGGCTCAGGTGGGCAATCACGTCGAGGGTCTGCTCGATGCGGGTGACTTCGTAGACCGACGTCGGTTTCGTACCAAAATCCGCTACGGTAGCCGCGTTATTGGTGCGGGTGCCCTGACGCAGATAGGCGAACGTCGAGGTCGGCTGAGGCTGGACCGGCAGCACGTCGAGCAGGCCGGTGGCGATCTTGCCCAGGGCGATGGGGTCGGCCATGAACTGCTGATCGACCACGGCGGCGCCGGACGGTGCCAGCGTTTTGACGCCCGTCCCGTCGTCGCCGACGATCTTGCGGGACAACGGTTCCGCGATGCCCTTGAACGACAGGCGCTTACCCGAATCGAGAGTCGAGTCGGTGCGCCGGCTGCCGATACCCGGGCGCAGGTCGGCCATATGCGACATGGACTGCGCCTGCTTGGTGGCCTTGATCGAGGCGGTCAGGTCGGCGGCCTCGGTCTGGTAGGCGTCGATCTGAGCCTCGGTGATGCTGCCGTTGGCGGACTTGGTGAGCAATTCTTTGGAGATTTGATTGAGCCGCATTCTGGCGGCGGTGACATTCATCAGAAATTTCATCCTTTGCGGATTAGGTGCCGAATGGCCGAAACCGGGCTTAGGAGAGGCCAATTCGGCGGGAATGGGAAAGTGAGCCGACGGGCTGATCGGCGTGGCGCTGGCGGTCGTCCTCGGCGGTCGAGGCCTAGCGGCGGTGGCGGCGGTCCCCGAAGGGGCGGCGGTCACGGCGGCGTGCTCGGCGGCGGAATCTGACGGCGGCGCTGTAAACCATTTTACTGTCCCCCTATCCGAAGTTCCGCGAGCTCGGCCCGGGCCAACAGCCAGTCCCGCACGATGTTCTCGTCATCAGCGACGACCGCAGTCGTGAGCAGTTGCCCCGTCAGATACGCCAGCCGGTGAATCAGCAGATCCTCCGGCGTATCGGCATCGGCGGTGTACGCCATCGTGTCGGCGGCGAGTTGAGCGGCGATCACGGCGGCCCCGTAGGTGTTGGCGTGCGGGTCCAGGCCTGTGTCGGTGAGTTTCAACTGGCGCAGGATCTCATCGAACGCGGCCAGCGTGATGTCACGGTTGGGCATGTTCATGCGGTGGTGGTCTCCTTCGGTCTTGTGGTGGTGTGCCAGTGATGGACTTGTCCGGCGATGACGCCGCCGGGGCGTTTACGGGGCGGCAGGCTGTTGAACCACGTTTCGCACCGCGTCAGTGATGGGCAGCGATGGCACAGGCCCAACGCTTGCCCCTGGCGGGCCTGCACAACTTCCGGCGGCTCATCGGGACCGGCCTCATCGAACAGGTGCGGCTTCCCGCGGCACTTCGCGCCCGGGAATACGGGGGCGGCGGCCAGGGCGTCGAGCAGCCCCTCCCAGGTGTCGCTCATAGCGGCACCGGCTCCCACTTGACCGCACCAGTAAGGGCGGGACAACCGTCGTCGTGAAACACCCGGCCGAAGACCTGCTTACCGGGCAGCAAGATCATCTGACCATCAGCCCCACAGTCACGGCACGCATCCGTCAGCCCGTGGATAACGCCCGGTTTCCCGGTCGCTTCGACGCGGGCCTCCAGGGCGCGGATACGGCGGGCAGAGGTATCGCGGCGTTGCGTCTGGCGGCGCTGGCGGCGATTCACTTCGCACCACCTTCGGCGCGGCGGCCCTTTGCTGTGCACATCTCGCACAGGCCGGTGTCCCAGCGGGCGGGGAATCCACACGCGCAAGCGCCGGGATAGAGGTCATCGACGTCGATTTGGGCGGTTCCCAGATGCCCCCGTGTCTCCCCATTGGTCATCAGACTGTCTTGGCTGCTTATAGGGGGTATGTGGGATTTTCCAGATTCCCCCAGATGTCCCAGATGCCCAGATGCCCGAGGCGGGGTCATCTGGGAATCTGGCGGGCCGGTGTGCTCGGGCAAATGCCAGAACCACGGCCCGTTCGACACCTCGCGGGACGCCTCAACATTCAGCCGCAACTTTGCTGTGCGTGTCTTCTTCTCCGAGAGGCCGGCCGACTTGGCGGCGTCGAATATGTCTGTGGCCCAACGGGGTCCGGTGGCGAGGAACCTGGCAAGCCACGGCACCGCATCGGCAGAGTCGGTGACGGCGGCGGCTACGTTCTCGGCGAGGTGCTGGCGGGCGGTCATGTCGGACTCTCCGGCGTAGACCAGCTCGGGCACGGTGCCGTCGTCGTCGTCGGTCGCGGCGAAGTGTTGAACCGATTTGATGGCGAATACCGAGGCCGGTAGCGGCCTGGCGGTGTTCATCTTCTCGGGGCCGACGACGAGTTGGCCGTCTTCGTTGGCTTGCGCGTAGAGGCTCATGCGAACCTTTTTGCGAAGTTCCCCGGTGATGCCGTAGCGGTCGCGGGCGTTGGATGACGCCACACGGTTGGTGTGGGTCACCAGCATCATGGCGGCGTCGGTGCGGGTGGCTATCTCTTTCCACGGGTGCAGCGCGAGGCGGGCCTGTTGTGGGTCTTTGACGTTCATGCTTTGCGGCACGGTGTCGAGCCAGGCGTCGACGAGCACCAGGACCGGCGTCGGGTTGGCGTCGGCGATCAGATGCAGATCGCGGGGGAATATCGGTGCGCCGCTGCCGTCGTCGTCGGTGCAGATCACTCGGATGTAGTCGAGGTCTGCGCCTGCCACCTCGAGGCGGGGCCGCACTGTCGAGGCCCACACGTCTTCGGTGATGACGATGATGACGTGGCCCGGTTCGCGGGCCGGTATGCCGAACTGTGGGAACGGTTTCCCGGTGGTGATGTAGGCGACGAGCCATACCCACAGCAGCGATTTGCCGATGCCCTCGTCACCGACGAGCAGGGTGATGGCGGCACGCGGTATCCGTCCGGTGGCAAGCCAGCGCGGTTGTGTCGCGGCGGCCAGGTCGGTGGCGTTCCACAGGCGCGGCAGGTCGGGCACGCTGCCGGTGCGTGTGCGGGTGAACTCGGCGGCGTCGACTTCGACGGCCTGTGGTGTCTGTCTGCTGTCGATGGCTTTGAGCCAGCAGGTCAGCACGTCGTCGTCGGGGCGGTCGTCCAGGCGCTCGGCGAGATCCTTGCGGGAGCGCACCACCGTTTGGGTTTGTCCGAGGGTTAGTCCGGCGTCGAGGCAGGCCCCGACGACCCGCATGTTGTCTGCGGAGCGGTCCCCGGTGTTGTTGTTGAGAGCGTCGGCCACATGGGGCGGCAGGCCGTCGAGGTTGACCGGTTCGGCGGTGCCGGCCGATGAGGCTGCCGAGGGTGCGGCGGCCTGTGCGGGCAGTGTGATGCCGAGGGCTTGTGCCAGTGCCAGCGGTTCCCACACGGTGCCGTCGGGCAGTAGCAGCCATTCCACCGGGGTCGCTGCGCCATCGTCGGCCCGCACCCGCGCTTTGTGGTTGCGGGTGCCCGGTGGGCGTAGCACGTCGTTGTCGGTGATCTTGCTGTCAGCGTTACCGAGGTAGGCCCCGAGGCCACGGCACAGTTCGCGGTGCCAGTGCGCCGGTACCGACTCGGACAACATGACGTAGGCGTGGGCGTGGCCCGGTGTGCCGGAGCCGACGACGGCGGCCCCGATCTGACCGGCCTTGTCGATATCGAAGTTGCCGTCGATGTCGGCGTGGGCGATCGGATGCGCTGCGGCAGCTCCCTTGGCGCGTTTGTCGGCCACCATCAGATACGGGCACAGGTAGGCGTCGGAGTCCTCGGAAGTGGACAGCAGCTCGGCGACGACCTTGCGCCGGTCCTCGGGCCATTTGAAGTGCTTTTCCACCCACCGCTTGTGCGTGTACTTACCGTCGCTGTTGAAGTAGGGCCCGATGCCCGTGGCGGTGTGGGCGTATCCCTTGGCGGCACCGAACATCGTGTCGAGGTACAGGTTCAGGTCGTCGGCGGCGCTCATCGGCTCACCGCTTCGGCGAGGGCCTCATGGCAGCACGGGTAGCACGGGTGCAGCTTGTGGACGGTGGCGCAGCCGGGGCAATGACGAACCGTGAAAGCCGCTGTGGCCCCGGTAGAATCAGAGTCAGCGACTGTGGTGGTTGTCGAGGTGGCCCGGGACTTTGTTCCCGGGCTTCTTCGTTTCGTCATGCAGCGTTACCGCCATTGCGGCGCCGGCGGGCCTGCGCGGACTTCAGCGCGAGTTGCTTGTAGTAGGCGTTGCGGGCGTTCTCGGCCATCTTGGCGCGGATCCCGGGCGGCAGGGTGCCGTCGGGGTCGACCTGGCGCTGGAAACGGTCGTCGGCGGCCTGGCGGGCGGCGGCGGTACGGGCGGCACGGTCGGGCGTTCGGGCCCAGGATGTGTGTGCGGCGATCTGACCGCGGAGGATTCTTTCAGCCGGTGTTAGTGGCATGGCAAATGCAGACCTTTAACGGTTCTGCATGGCCGCTCCACACCATGCGAGTCGGCGCCGACGTGCGCCTCGCGGAGAGCTTGTTAACTACTGACGTTCGGATCGTAGTACAGCGTATGGATTGTTGGGCGGATCAACAGCGCGTGTGGACTGGCCTGCCGGAACGGATGGCGCGGCCCACCAGTTTCTCCAACGCGGCGCCGGCGGGCCGCAGCGGCGCCGGAACGCATCGACAGCGGCCCGGCTCCCACGCGCCCGACATCGGGTCATCGGTTGCCGCCCAATAGGTTCCGCAGGAATGGAAGCATCGAGTACAACGCGCAACCACCAGCTTCACGCCGGGATCTGTGATGGTTTCCCACACCGGCTCCGGTGTTGTGCCGTCCGCCATCACAGGTCACCAAGGTTGAGGTTGCGGGCTTCGACGGCGGCCCGATCCGACGCGGTGGCCCGGGTGTAGCGGTCGAGCATTTCCCGACTCGACCATCCGGCCACCGCCATCAGACCGCCCTCCGATCCGCCGGCGGCCAGCCAGCGCGATGCGGCGGTGTGGCGCAGTAGGTGAAGGTGGAATCCGTCGATGCCGACTTTGGTGGCGCGGGCTTTGAGCGCCTTGTCCAAGCCGTTGTAGGAGATCGTCTGACCGCTACCGCCCAGCCACAGCGGCAAGGTGTCTGCCAGCCGGTGAGTCTTGCGGGCACGCAGATACCGGTCGATGGCCCTGGCGGTCTGCGGCCCGAATGGCACCGTGCGGCCCTTGCCGCCCTTACCACGGCGCACGATGGCCATTCCGGCGCCGACATTGACGTCACCGACGGTCATGCCGATGGCCTCCCCCGCCCTGATGCCGGTCTCCAGCATCAGGCGCAGGATGGCCTCGTCACGGCGGTCGAGGAACTGCTTGCCGTCGCAGGCTTTGATGAGCGCGGTGCATTGCTCGTCGGTGAGCCGGTGGACGACTTTGGTGTCCAGCTTGGGCGGGTTCAGTCCGGCCAGCTCGTCTCGGTCTATTTCGCCTTCCTCGGCCAACCAGGCAGAGAACCGTTTGACGGCCATCTGGCGGGCGCGGGCGGTGGCCGGTTCCTGCCCCGAGTCGAGAATGTCGGCGATCCAGGCCCGGATCAGAGCGCGGGACAACTCCGGGGTCTGGCCGTGTTCGGCGCACCAGCGCAGGAACAGGCGCACGCCGATGGTGTAGCTCTCGATGGTGCCGGCGGATTTTCTGTCGGCTCTGAGGGCGACAATCCAAGAGTCCATGAGCGCGTTCAGGTCCGGGTGCGACATAGCCAATATGTTAACCCGTAACGCTGTGCTACCGTGGGAACTGCCCGTTTCGGCCTGTCTTAGCTGGTAGGACCGCCTCGGGGAGAAAGTAACCGTTCGACATATTTCGCGATCACGTCGACTTCCAGATTGACCGTCGCACCCACCGGCGCCCGGCCCAGCGTGGTCAGCGCCAGCGTGGTCGGGATCAGCGACACCTCGAACCAATCGTCACCGAGACCGGAGACCGTCAGCGAGATCCCGTCGACCGTGATCGACCCCTTCTCCACCACGTACCGGGACAGCGCCGCCGGCAGCGAGATGCGGACCACCTCCCAGTGCTCCGACGGTGTGCGCGCAAGCACCCCGCCGGTGCCGTCGACGTGACCCTGGACGATGTGCCCGCCCAGTCGGCTGTTGACGGCCGCGGCGCGTTCCAGATTGACCGGACTGCCGGCGGTCAGCCCGGCGAGGCTGGACCGCTTCAGCGTCTCGGCCATCACGTCGGCGCTGAACCGGCCGCCGGCCGAATCGACGACGGTCAGACACACCCCGTTCACCGCGATCGAGTCGCCATGACCAGCGTCCGAGGTGACCAGCGGCCCGCTGATGGTCAGCCGCACCGAGTCGCCGAGGTCGTCCACGCCGGCGACCTCGCCGAGTTCCTCCACTATTCCGGTGAACACGCGCCTCAATCTAGCCCGGCCTCGCCAGCCGGGTTACCGGAGCCGCACCCACTACGATGCAGGCATGCAGAAATGCCGTGGAATCCTCGCTGTCCTGGTCGCCGTCCTGGCCGCCGCGTTCCTCACCTCGGGTTGCTCGAAGAAGGCCAGCGAGCCGCTGCCCGACGCGGCCGGGCTGATTCAGCAGTCCATCAGCACCACCAAGGCGCTCAAGAGCGCGCACCTGGAGATCGCCGTCAACGGCAAGATCACCGGTCTGCCGGTCAAGACCCTCTCCGGCGACCTGACCAACGTGCCCAGCGTCGCGATCTCGGGCAGCTCCAAGATCTCGATGGGCGGCACCGACGTCGACATCCAGCTGGTGGTGCTCGACGGCACGCTGTACGCGGCGCTGACCCCCAACAGCTGGCTGGACATGGGACCGGCCGCCGAGGTCTACGACCCGTCGGTGATCCTCAACCCGGACACCGGCCTGGCCAACATGCTGTCCAACGTGACCGACGCCAAGGCTGACGGCTTCGACACCATCGGCGGCGTGCAGACCGTGCGGCTGACCGGCAAGGTCGCCGCCGACGCGGTCAACAAGCTCATCCCCCAGCTCAAGGCCGCCGGCCCGCTGCCCGCCACGGTGTGGATCGAGAAGGACGCCCCGAACCAGCTGGTGCAGGCGAAGGTGGACCAGAGCGAGAGCAACAGCGTGCAGCTGACGCTGTCCGAGTGGGATAAGCCGGTCACCGTCACCAAGCCCGCCGTCTAAGTGTCGGGTTCGACCGCACTCGACACCCCGCAGACCACCGGCCGCAGCCGGCGGGTCGCGATCGGCGCCGGCAGCCTCGCTGTGCTGCTCGGCGCGCTGGACACCTATGTCGTCGTCACGATCATGGTCGACATCATGCGGTCGGTCGGCATCCCGATCAACAAGCTCCAGCAGGTCACCCCGGTCATCACCTGCTACCTGCTGGGCTACATCGCCGCGATGCCGCTGCTGGGCCGGCTGTCCGACCGGCTGGGCCGCAAGCTGGTGCTGCAACTGAGCCTGGCCACCTTCGCGGTCGGGTCGGTGGTGACCGCGCTCTCGGGTGACCTGACCACGCTAGTGATCGGCCGGATCATCCAGGGCGTGGCCAGCGGTGCGCTGCTCCCGGTGACGCTGGCGCTGGCCGCCGATCTGTGGGCCGCCCACGGCCGGGCCACCGTGCTCGGCGGGATCGGCGCCGCCCAGGAACTCGGCAGCGTGCTCGGCCCGCTCTACGGCATCGGCGTGGTGTGGCTGCTCAACACCTGGCGTGACGTGTTCTGGATCAACGTCCCGCTGACCGCGATCGCCATGCTGCTCATCCACTTCAGCCTGCCCGGCCGGGACCGCAGCGCCACCCCGGAACGGGTCGACGTGGTGGGCGGGGTCCTGCTGGCGGTCGCCCTGGGCCTCGCGGTGATCGGCCTGTACAACCCGAACCCGGACGGCAAAGAGGTGCTGCCGGCCAACGGTCCGGTCCTGGTGATCGGCGCCGTGGTGGCCGCGATCGCGTTCGCCGTCTGGGAGCGCTTCGCCAGCACCCGGCTGATCGAACCGGCCGGAGTGCGGTTCGTTCCGTTCCTGTCCTCGCTTGCCACCTCGATGTGTGCCGGAGCTGCCCTGATGGTCACCCTGGTCGACGTCGAACTGTTCGGTCAGGGCGTGCTGGGCAAGGACCAGAACGGGGCCGCGTTCCTGCTGCTGCACTTCCTGATCGCGCTCCCGATCGGGGCACTGGCCGGCGGCTGGCTGGCCACCCGGGTCGGCGACCGGGTGGTGGCCACGGTGGGCATGCTGATCGCGGCCTACGCCTACTGGCTGGTGTCGAAATGGGGCCTGGACGTGCTCTCGTCGCATCACCAGGTCGGCCCGGTGTCACTGCCAACCTTCGCCACCGACCTGGCCCTGGCGGGCCTCGGGCTGGGCCTGGTGATCGGACCGCTGACCTCGGCGGCGCTGCGGGTGGTGCCGTCAGCCCAGCACGGCATCGCCTCGTCGCTGGTCGTGGTGGCGCGGATGACCGGCATGCTGATCGGCGTGGCTGCACTGACCGCGTGGGGCCTGTACCGGTTCAACCAGATCCTGGCCACCCTGCCGGCGACCAAGGCCGACACGCTGGCCGCCAAGGTGGCCGCCGAGGCCGAGCGCTACCGACACGCGTTCGCTCTGCAGTACGGCTCGATCTTCTTCATCACCACCATCGTCTGTCTGGCCGGTGCGTTTTTCGCGTTGTTCATCGGCGGACGCAAAGCCCACGCCGACGAGCCGGTAGGTCGGTAACCTCCCCCTCATGCCGGATGCCCTCATGATGGATACGAGGTGCTGACCGCTGCGCTGCGCGACCTGCAATGGCGCAAACGCCGCTTCGTCATCGCGATCGTCGGCACCGGCCTGGTGTTCGCCATGACGCTGGTGCTCACCGGCCTGGCCTACGGGTTCAAGGTCGAGGCCACCCGCACCGTCGACTCCCTCGGACTGGACGGCTTCCTGGTGAAGACCGGCGCCACCGGGCCCTTCCTGGGTTCGGCGGCCTTCCCCGCCACCAAACTTCAGGTGCCCGGGGTCGACGTCGCGGTTCCGCTGGTCTACGGCAGCGCGACCACACCGGAGGACGGATCGGCGCGCAGCGTCAACATCTTCGGCGCACCCCAGAACGGACCCGGGATGCCGGCGATGGAAAGCGGCCGCCCGCCCGCCGAGGCACACGAGGCCGCAATCTCGAGCACCATGAAGCGCGCGATCGGCGACACCGTCGAAGTCGGTGGACGCAACCTCCAGGTGACCGGGATCGTGGACGATTCGACGGCATTGGCCGGTCAGCCCAACGTCTTCCTCACCGTCGCCGGCGCGCAGAAGATGCTGTTCTCCGGCCAGTCGCTGATCTCCTCGATCGGTGTGCAGGGCATGCCTCAACGTGCGCCCAGCGGTTATGTGCTGGTGGACCGGACCGGCGCCATCGACGACCTGCTGCGCGCACTCAAGGGCGCCCGGCAGGCGATGACCCTGATGGCCGGGCTGCTCTGGGTGGTCGCGGCCCTGATCGTCGGTTCGATGATCTACATGTCGGCGCTGGAACGCACCCGCGACTTCGCGGTGTTCAAGGCCGTCGGCGTGCCCACCCGATCCATCCTGGGCGGGTTGTCCATGCAGGCCGTCATCGTCGCCGTGCTCGCCGCCCTGCTCGGCGGGGTGCTCTCGATCCTGCTCGGTCCGCTGTTCCCGATGCGGGTGGACATTCCGCAGGCGGCCTTCATGCTGCTGCCGGTGGTCGCCATCACCATCGGCGTGCTGGCCAGTCTGGCCGGGTTGCGACGCGCCGTCGTGGTCGACCCGGCGCTAGCGTTCGGCGGACCCTGAGATGGGAAGACCCTGACATGGCGGACCTGCGGATCAAGGACCTCGTCGTCGAGTACGCCAGCGGCGAGGACACGGTGCGGCCGATCAACGGCTTGAACCTGGACGTGTCGGAGGGCTCGCTGGCGATCCTGCTAGGCCCCAGCGGATGCGGCAAGACCACCCTGCTGTCCTGCCTCGGCGGGATCCTGCGACCGACCTCCGGCAGTATCGAATTCGGCGACATCGACGTCACCCGCCTGAGCACCGACGAACTCTCCGACTACCGGCGCAACACCGTCGGCATCGTCTTCCAGGCCTTCAACCTGGTGCCGAGCCTGACGGCGATCGAAAACGTGGAGGTCCCGATGCGGGCCGCCCGGATGAGCCGGCGCGACGCCCACGATCGGGCGGTCGAACTGCTGACCCGCGTCGGCCTGGCCGAACGGATGCACCATCGCCCCGGAGACCTGTCCGGCGGGCAGCAACAGCGGGTCGCGGTGGCCCGCGCCATCGCGCTGGACCCGCCGCTGCTGATCGCCGACGAGCCGACCGCTCACCTGGACTACATCCAGGTCGAGGAGGTGCTGCGGCTGATCCGCCAACTGGCCGACGGCCCTCGCGTGGTCGTCGTCGCGACTCACGACACCCGGATGCTGCCGCTGGCCGACCAGGTGGTCGAACTGGTGCCGCACCTGTCCGGCACCGATCACGAGCCCGAGACGATGAATCTGGCCCCCGGGGAGCTCATCTTCGAGCAGGGCACCATGGGCGACTCGATCTACGTGGTGACCGAGGGCGAGATCGAACTGTCCCGCGAATTGCCAAGTGGGCGTGAGGAAGTCCTGAAGATCGCCGGCCCGGGCGATTACTTCGGCGAAATGGGTCCGCTGTTCGCGCTGCCCCGGGCCGCCAGTGCCCGGGCACGCACCGACTCGACGGTGATCAGTTACACCGTCAAAGCATTCCGGGAGATGCTGGGCGCCGGCGGATCCCGCGACATCATCGAGCACAAGTCGCTCAATCACGACTAGCTCTCGGGCGGAACCAGGCTCAGCAGAAGGTCCGGGCCGATCTGTGTCACACCGTCGTACCGCCAGCGCAGCGCGCCGGCGATGGTGGCGACGCCGACGTCATCGACCGCGGTGACCGGACCGCCGAGCAGCATCGGCGCCACATACGCCAGGATCCGGTCCACCAGGCCGGCCCGGAGGAAGGCGCCCGCCAGAGTGGGACCGCCCTCCAGCAGGACGTCGGTGCGGTCGCCGAGCGCCCGGATCACCTCATGCGGATCCCGGGTGTGCAACGTCCACGTGGGTGAATCATTGTTGAGCACAAGGGATTCCGGCGGGATCTCCCGCACGCCCACCACGACCCGCAGCGGCTGGTGCTCAGCCAGGGCTCCGTCGGGGTGTCGCGCGGTGAGGCTGGGGTCATCGGCGAACACCGTCCCGGTGCCGACCACGATGGCGTCGGCGGCGGCCCGGCGCCGATGGACGTCAGCGCGGGCCGCATCGCTGGTGATCCACTGCGAGGACCCGTCGGCGGCGGCACTGCGGCCGTCGACGCTGGTGGCGAATTTCCACGTGACGTGCGGACGCCCGGTCCGCTGCTTGTGCAGCCACTCCCGCAACGGGCCGCCGGCCACCTCCTCGGCGCCGAGGCCGTCGGTGACGGCGATTCCGGCGTCACGCAGGCGTTGCGCTCCCCCGGCGGCCACCGGGTTCGGGTCGGCCACTGCGTAGACCACGGCGGCGAGGTTCGCCGCGAGCAGTGCGTCCACGCACGGCGGGGTACGGCCGTGATGGTTGCACGGTTCCAGGGTGATCACCGCGGTGCCGCCGGACGCCCGGTCCCCGGCCTCCTGCAACGCCACGACCTCCGCGTGCGGCCCACCGGCCGGGGCGGTGGCGCCGACTCCGACGACCTCACCGCCGGCACTCAGAATCACCGCTCCCACAGGCGGATTCGGGTAGGTGGATCCCTTGACCCGTTGCGACTGGGCGGCGGCGAGCCGCATGGCGGCCGCGAGATCCGGCCCGGTCATCCGGCGCCGCTCATAACCGCAGATGCGGCGAGGCGGCCCCGGCCTGGCGGCGCAGCGCCTCGAGGGCCTTGCCTGGATCGCTGGCGCCGTAGACCGCCGACCCGGCGACGAAGCAGTCCACACCGGCCTCGGCGGCCTGCTCGATGGTGGCGGCGTTGATGCCGCCGTCGATCTCCACCAGGATCGTCAGCTCGCCGGAGTCGACGAGGCGACGGACCGTCCTCACCTTGGACAGCACCTCCGGGATGAAGCTCTGGCCGCCGAAACCGGGCTCGACCGACATCACCAGCAGGGTGTCGAAATCGCGCAGGATCTCCAGGTAGGGCTCCAGCGGGGTGCCGGGCTTGATCGACAGACCGGCCTTGGCTCCGGCGGCGCGGATGTCGCGTGCCACTGCGACCGGGTTGTCGGTGGCCTCGGCGTGGAAGGTCACGTTGTGCGCCCCGGCTTCGGCGTACGGCGGCGCCCAGCGGTCCGGGTTCTCGATCATCAGATGGCAGTCCATCGGGATGTCGGTCGCCTTGAGCAGGCTTTCCACCACCGGCAGGCCCAGGGTGAGGTTCGGCACGAAATGCGCATCCATCACGTCGACGTGCAGCCAATCGGCCGACTCGACGGCCGCGACCTCGGTGGCCAGGCGGGCGAAGTCGGCGGACAGGATCGACGGCGCGATCATCGGGTGCTTCGGTGTCGGCATGGCTGACACCTTAATTCAGCCGTTCTTGCGCAGTGCCACCGCGAACATCGCATCGGTGCCGTGCCGATGCGGCCACAGCTGGACATGCGGCCCGGCGCCGAGGTTTTCGGCCGGGCTGAAGAGCGCCCGGGTGTCCAGTGCGGTCACCGGCTGGCGGCGCAGCGCGTCGGAGATCACCCCGACGGTCTCGGACAGATGCGGTGAGCAGGTGGCGTAGACCACCACCCCGCCGGGGCGGGTCAGCGCGATCGCGGCGGCCAGCAGTTCGCGCTGCAGTTTGGCCAGTGCGGGGACGTCGGCCGGGGTCCGGCGCCAGCGGGCCTCCGGACGCCGGCGCAGCGCACCCAGTCCGGTGCACGGGGCGTCGACGAGGACCCGGTCGAAACTCCCCGCCGGCAGCGGCGCTTCCCTGCCGTCGGCCCGCAGCACCTCGACGGGCAGTCCGCGGGTGTTGTGCTCGACCATCTCCGCGCGGCGCTCATTGGGTTCGATGGCGGTGACGGTGGCGCCCTGCTGTGCGGCGATCGCACCCAGCAGGGCGGTCTTGCCGCCGGGGCCGGCGCACAGATCCAGCCAGCGCCCGCCGTCCTCGCCCTCCAGCGGGGCCAGCGTCAGCGCCCGGGCCACCAGCTGGCTGCCTTCGTCCTGCACGAGTGCCTTGTTGCCACGGATCGCGTCGAGCCGTCCCGGATCGCCGCTGTCGAGGTACACCGCGTACGGCGAGAGACGCCCGACGGTCCCGTCGACCTCCTCGGCGAGATCGGCCGCGCTCAGCACGCCGGGCCGGGCGGCCAGGTGCACCCCGGGCCGGGCGTCGTCGGCGGCCAGTGCGGCGTCGAGTTCACCGGCGTCGGCGCCGAGCGCGTCGGCGAAGGCCTGGGCGATCCAGCGCGGGTGGGCGTGCACGAACGCGGTGTGACCGACCGGGTCGGTCGCCACCGCCGGTGCCAGCTCGGCCGTCCAAGACTGTTCGTCGCGGCCGGCGATCTTGCGTAGCACGCCGTTGACGAATCCCGCTCTGGCCGTATCGAATTCGACACCGGCCTGCTCGACGGTGGTCGAGACGGCGGCGTGATCGGCGACGTTGGTGCGCAGCAATTGATAGGTGCCCAGCCGAAGCAGATCCAGCAGCACCGGGTCGATCTGATCGACCGGGCGGGCCGCCGCGGCGGAGATCACGGCGTCCAGCAGTCCGCTGGTGCGGCAGGTGCCGTAGGTCAGTTCGGTGGCGAACGCCGCGTCGCGGCCGCTGATGCCCCGTTCGGTCAGCAGGGCCGGCAGCGCGAGGTTGGCGTAGGCGTCCTGCTCCGACACCGCGCGCAGCACATCGAACGCCGCGCGGCGGGCCGGATCGAGCTCGACCCGGCCGCGGGCGCGTTGTTCGGTACGGCGCGGACCCTTCTGGGGCGCTGGCCCCTTCTGCGGCGATGAGCCCTGCCGGGCCGATGTCCCCTGTCTGGGCGACCGCCGCTCGGACGACCGCCGCTCGGACGGCCGCTGTCCGGACGGCTTTCGCGGCCCACCCTTATCCGCACTCACGATGCCTGCACCCCATCCTCGAGTCGTGCACCGCGAGCCCAGTCCGCGGCCGCCATCGGCTTCTTGCCCGGGGGCTGCACCAGGCCGAGCAGCACCGGCTCGGAACCGGTGCCCACCCGCACCGACGAACGCCCGGCCTGCAGGACGCCGGGTGGCAGGGACTCACCCTCGTCGTCGACGGTTACCGGACCCAGTTTCACTCGCATGTCTCCGATCATCGTCCAGGCCCCTGGTCCGGGGGTGACCGCCCGGATCCGCCGCTCGACGACCTGGGCCGGCAACTCCCAGCGCACCCGCGCGCCCTCGACGGTGATCTTCGGCGCCAGGCTGATCCCCTCGGCGGGTTGTGCGACGGCGTCCAACGCTCCGTCGGCGATACCGTCCATGGTGGCCTCCAGCAGGGCCGCACCGGCGTCGGCCAGCCGGTCGAGCAGATCCCCGGCGGTGTCGGTCGGCCGGATGACCTCGGTGAGCACCCCGTACACCGGCCCGGAGTCCAACGCGGGCTCGATCTGGAAGGTCGTCGCTCCGGTGACGGCGTCCCCGGCGGCGATAGCCGCCTGCACCGGGGCGGCACCCCGCCAGGCCGGCAACAGAGAGAAGTGCAGGTTCACCCAGCCGTGTTCGGGGACCGCGAGCAGTTCGCGGCTGAGCAGGGCCCCGTAGGCGACCACCGCGCAGCACTCCGGCGCCAGGGCGCGCAGTTCCTCGACGAACTCCGCCGCGTTGGGCCGCGACGGCCGCAGAACCGGGATGCCCGCATCAAGAGCAAGCTGGGCGACCGGCGATGGTGCCGGCTTTCCGCGGCGTCCCGCGGCGGCGTCGGGACGGGTCAGGACCGCGATCACCTCGTGGCGCGGCGAGTCGATCAGTCGCTGCAACGACGGCAGCGCCGGCGCGGGTGTGCCGGCGAAAACGATTCGCATAGAGCTACCGCGCGAAACTTGTCGTCGCGCGAGCGCTCATTGCGGCACCTGATAGAACTCGCGCTGACCCACTCCGGCCATCTTCGCGAAGAACATCCAGGGGATGGTGGAACCCAGCTTGTTCACCGTGGCCGCGGCGTCGTTGTAGTACTGCCGCGCGAACGCGAGCTTGTCCTCGGTGTCGGCAAGGTTCTGCTGCAGGTTGAGAAAGTTGTTCGAGGAGGTCAGCTGCGGGTAGTTCTGGCCGAGTGCCAGCACCTGACCGACGGCGCCGTCGAACTGGTGCTCAGCCGAAGATCGTTGCGCCACCGACTTTCCGGCCAGCGCGGTGGTCAGCGCGACCTGGGCGTCGGCGACATGCCCCAGGACTTCCTTCTCGTGGCCGGCAAAGCTCTGCACGGCGCTGACGAGACCGGGAATCAGCGATGCCCGCCGGGAAAGCTGGACGTCGATGCCGCCGAGTGCCTCATCGGCTCGCACATCGGCCGACCGAAGTTTGTTGTAGCCCAACACGAATGCGATCAGCACCGCCACCGCGACGATGAGCGAGATCACCAGAACCGGGGTCACCATGAACCACCTCCTCCTCCACCGCCGCCTCCACCGCCGCCGCCACCGCCGCCTCCGCCCCCACCGCCACTGCTGGAGGAAGCGGACTGTGAAGCGGTGTAGGCGCCGATGGATGACGACAATGCCGACTCGAAGCTGTCGAAGTTAGCACCCCCGGACGAGGACGACGTCCATCCGGAGGTCGACGAGGAGTGGTACCAGCCCGGCTGCGGGGCCGGCTGACCGGTGGCGGCCTGGTACTTGGCCGCCCATGCTGCTGCTGCGCCGCCGGCCACAGCGAACGGGATGTACGAGGTGTAGAGATCCTTGCGGGCCGAGAAGTCGAAGCGCGACTCCGCCGAGTCGGTGGCCAGCATGCGGTGAAATCCCCCGACCTCCGACCACAGCTGACGTCCACTGGCCGTGCGCCGCAAGCCGAGTCCGGGGCGCCAGGCCGGTAGCGACAGCAGGAAGAAGACGGCGAAAGGCAAGCCCCACAACGTGATCGGGAAGAACCAGCGGGCGAAACCACACACCGCCAGCACCAGCGCGAGGATGTTGACGAACCGCAGCAGCAACTCGAGGGGGTGCCTGGCCACCAATTTGCTGTCGACCGCCCACTCTTTGACCGCCGACTCCATCACCTCCTTGGCCGCTGTCAGCCGGCGTCCCGCGGAGACACCGCCGTTGGCGTTGAAGGTGCCGCCGTAGCTGGTCAGCCCCAGGGCGGATCCGACCGCGACGCTGACCGGATCCATATCGGCCCAGGCGGCGTTCTCACCGACGGTGTGCACCACCCACTTCTTCTTGCCCTCCTGGTTCAGCGAGAGCAGGCCGCGGTCGGCGAGGTAGAACAGCGTCGCGGTGATGCCCTCCTCGGGCGCCTTCTCGGTGCGGATGTATTCGCACTGCACCGGACCCAGGCCCGGCGGCGGCGCGAACATCACCGGGAAACCCGGATCCGGTTCGACGGTGGTCCGCCACCACAGGAAGGCGCCCAGTCCGGTCGCCGCGGTGAGTCCGAGCAGCCAGGTCACCAGTTCGATCGAGCGCCCCAACACCCCGTCCCAGGTCACCGGCCACGGCACCCCGGCGCGCGGCGGTGTCGGGACGTCGACGCCGGCACGCAGCGTCACCGGGGTGCGCGGAGCCAGGTTGTCAGCGGTGACCTCGACGGTCTGGCCGTTGACCGTCAGCCCCGCACAGGGCCGGCCGACCCCGGTGCCGACCGAGCACTGCGCGCCGGGCACCGGTCCGGGCAGGCTGACGGTGATCTCGGCATGCTCGATCCGGTTGTCCCAGCCCGGCGCGATGACGTTCCAGAAGAACGCCGACGGCGCGGCGGAGGTCTCGCCGATGGACGAGGCGAACTCCTTGCGGGCGCCGGTGCTGCCGGGGTCGAGCACACCGGCGACGCTGTAACGGATCCGGAAGACGTGGGTGCCGGTGCCGAGGTAGTAATTCGGGTCGCCGATCTTGGCGACCAGGAACCGCTCGCTGTTCTTCCAGGACAGCTCGTAGTTCACCGGCCGGTCGTCGAGGCTGATCTCGGTGACCTCGGGAACCTGACGGGCGTGGGAGTCATTGGGGTTGCCGATGTCCCAGAACTGGAAGATGCCGTGCCGCCCCGAAGGGAATTCGGCCGTGATGGTCTCGGTCGCCTGCATCAGACCGTCGCGGTCGACGACGTACTCCGAGCGCATCGTGGTGAACACGACCGGGTCCGATACCGGGCCGCCGCCCTGTGGGATGGCGCTGACAAGCACCGGCCACAGCAAGCCGATCACGGTGAGCAGCACCGGTAGCAACCACGCGACCTTGCGGCCGACCGACCTCATCGGGCCTCCCTGAATTCCGACCATCAGCCTAGGTGCTGGGCCGGGTTCGGCACAGCCCAGGCATTTATCGACAATCTCCCCCCGCTGGCTCTACCGTGACACCCCATGGCCGACGACGATCCGTATCTCGCCCACCACGTGGTTCGGGAGACCCGGCCGGCCGACCGGATGCACCGCTACGACCCGCATCTGGCGGGACTGGTCTTCGAATACGTGCGCACCCGGCTGACCTTCACCGACACCCCGCTGGACCACCCGGACCCGCCGGAACCGATCATGGCGGCTCTCGAGGGATTCATCGACGACTACGGACGTGACCCGCGCGAGGTGCTCGACGCCTACGTCGACCACATCGCCTCCAACGTGCTCTCCACCGACAGTCCCCGGTTCTTCGGTTTCATCCCGTCGGCGCCGACAAAGGCCGCCCTGCTGTTCGACACCGTGGTCTCGATCGCCTCGCTGCAGGGCTGCTCCTGGCTGGAGGCCTCCGGAGCCATCGTGGCGGAGAACCAGGTGCTGCGCTGGATCGCCGATCTGGCCGGCATGCCGGAATCGGCGGGCGGCACCTTCGTCTCCGGCGGATCGGCCGCCAACCTCTCCGCGTTGGCGGTCGCCCGGGAGATCGGCCGGCAACGGGTCGGACAGCGCGAGGTGCGGATCGCCTGCAGCGACGAGGCGCACTCGTCGGTGGCCAACGCCTGCCGGATCCTCGACGTCGAACCGTTCGTCGTGCCGACCGAGGACCACCGGTTCACCGGAACAGCGCTGCGGGCCGCACTCGACCGCCACGACGGACCCCCCGTCGTCGCGGTGGTGGCGACCTCGGGCACCACCAACGCCGGCATCGTCGACGACCTCGAGGGCATCTCGGCGGTATGCCGCGAACGCAATCTGTGGATGCACGTCGACGGCGCCTACGGCGGCGCCGCCCTGCTGTCGGACCAGAAGTGGCGGTTCGCCGGACTCGAACACGCTGATTCGTTCATCACCGACCCGCACAAGTGGTGGTTCGCGCCCTTCGACTGCGCGGCGCTGATCTACCGGGATCCCGACCAGGCGGCGTCGGTGCACACCCAGCACGCGTCCTACCTCGACCCGCTGCACCAGTCCGACCATCCGGAGTTCTGGAACCCGACCGATCTGGCGCATCATCTGACCCGTCGTGCCCGCGGACTGCCGCTGTGGTTCTCGCTGGCCGTGCACGGGGTGAACGCGTATCGCGCTGCGGTGCAACATGTTCTGGATCTGACCCAGCAGGTCGCCGACCTCGTGGAGGCCACACCTCACGTCGAACTGATCCGCGAGCCGGGCCTGTCGATCGTGCTGTGGCGACGCCCCGGCTGGGGCAAGGACGACTATCTGCGCCTGCAGGACCAGTTGCTCGCCGACCAGGTCGCCTTCGCCACGCCGACGGTGTGGGAGGGAGAGGTCGTCGGACGATTCGCGCTGCTGCACCCGTCGACCACGATCGAGATGGTGGAAGCGGTTCTCGACGCCGTGCGCTGATTGCCCAGCGCCGAGATCGACACCAGGGCTGCGATCCGCACTGCATCCACAACCGTGGTGTCGATCTCGCGCGACGTCACCCGATGTGCAGCGGGTCGATCTGCACCCGCACCGCGTCGTGCTCATGGCGTGCGCTGTGCACCACCACCGCGGACCGCAGTGCGCCGGCCAGTTCCAGGCCCTCGTCGCGCCGGACCCGGATCAGCATCCGGATCGCCGCTTCGCCGTCCTTCATCGCCGGCGGTCGACGCACCCCCGGCGGGAGGTCCACCGGACCGAGCAGTTCGGCATCGGCCGGCAGGACCGCCTGTTCGATCAGCGCGTTGACCGAACCGCCTGGGCCGTCGATGGCGGCGATGTGCACCGCGGGCGGGAAGGCGACCGCGGTGCGGGCGGCCAGTTCGGCTTCGGCGTGCCCGACCGGATCCCACTTGATCAGCGCCTGCACGGCCGGGATCGCCGACTCGGCGACCACCGCCACCGTGCCGCCGTCGGCCCGGCTGTGCACCTGCGCGGCCACCGCCATCCAGCGCCGGAGCGTGTCCTCGGCGGCGCGCAGATCCTGACGGCCCAGCAGTGCCCAACTGTCCAGCAGCAGCGCGGCCCCGTAACCGTCCGGGGCATGCGGTTCGGCGCCCGGGGTGGCCACCACCAGCGCCGGCCCGGAGCCGATCTCGGCGTGCACGGAATCGCCGGCCGACGTGACCACCGGGATTCCCGGGAACGCCCGGCCGAGTTCCTCCGCGGTGCGGCGGGCGCCCACCACGACCGCGCGGATCGCGTCGGAACCGCACTTGCGGCAGCGCAGTGCGGCGTCGACCTTGCCGCACCACCGGCAGGTCGCCCCCTCGGCATTGCGGTCCGACAACGACAGCGGGCCCATGCAGTGCCGGCAGCGGGCCACCGTGCGGCAGCGGGCGCAGGCCACCGAGGGCAGGTAGCCGCGGCGCGGCACCTGGATGAGAACCGGGGTTCCGCGCTCGAGTGCGGCGCGTGCGGCACGCAGCGCCATCGAGGGCAGCCGGGCGGTGCGTGCGGCCGCATCGCGTTCGTCGGCGAAACCCTCGTCGTCGATCGCCTCGACCCGGGGGGCACAACTGCGCACCACCGGGCGGGTGGCCACCAGGTTGTGCGCCCAGCCACCGGCCACCAAGGCCTGCGCCTCCGCGGTGCGCGCGTAGCCGCCGATCACTGCGGCACAACGCAATTGGTGCGCGCGCAGCATCGCCACCTCCCGGGCGTGCGGGTACGGCGCCCGAGGTTCGGACAGGTTGTCGTCGCCGTCGTCCCAGACCACCACCAGGCCCAGCCGGTCCACCGGCGCGAACACCGCGCTGCGGGTGCCGATCACCAGGCGGGCGCGGCCGCGCAGCACTGACAGCCAGCGCCGGTAGCGGGCCGACGGGCCGAGTCCGGCGGCCAGCGCGACCACCGCCGATTCGTCGATGCGGGCGATCGCGGCGCGCCAGAGCGCGTCGATGTCACGCTGATCGGGCACCACGATCAGAACGCCGTGGCCGCCGCTGACCGCCGTTGCGGCCGCCTCCGCCAGCCGGTCGCACCAGTTCTCCCCCGGCAGCGCCTGCCACACCGCGCGGGCGGCCCGCCCTTCGCTCAGCGCCTCCAGGTATTTCTCCCCGCCGGCGTAACGGGCCCAGCCGGACCGATCCACCGGTTCCACGACCGGCAGCAACGGCGGGGTGCCGGTGTCCTTCTCCGCCCCGGCGTGCCGCGGTGGGACCGCCAGCCGCAGCACGTCAGGCCGGGTGCCGGCATAGCGGGCGGCGACGGCGTCGACGAGGCGGCGCACCTCCGGGGTCAGCACCGGCTCGGCGGAGATCACCCGGTCCAGCCAGCCCAGTTTGCCGGCGTGGTCGGTGTCGGAGCGCCGTTCCAGCACGAACGCGTCGACCAGCCGGCCGTGGAACCGCACCCGGACCCGCACCCCAGGTTGGGCGTCGTCGGACTGTTCGGGACTGACCAGATAATCGAACTCCCGGTCCAGATGCGGCACCGACAGCATCGGCAACACCCGGGCGATCGGTTCGTGCTCGGCGGCGCGACGTTCGGAAGTGCTCACAACGCAATCAGTTCCCGGGCAATCAGTTTCGCGGCGACCGGCCGAAGAAGAAGCCCGCCGTGATGAGCACCATGGATGTCGCGTAGGCCCACCAGATCGGCAGTTCCAGCGCCTGGGATTCCAGGACGAATTTCCCGATGCCGATCATGCCGTCGGAGATCGCGAAGAACACCGCGCCCACCGCCGTCCACACGGTGGGCAGCCGGGCCAGCAGCGCCGCGGTGACCATGGCGCCGAGCACGGTCATGTACACGGTCACCGGAACGGTGAGCCCCTCGACGACGAGCTTGGGCCAGAACTGCACCAGCATCGAAAGGAACGCGACGACGACCACCGCAACGGTCGCCAGACGAGCGCGAGAGTAGTTGCCGCGCAACGGAATCAGCGCGCCCAGGAAACACAGGTGGGCCACCAGGAACGACCCCAGCCCGCCCACGAACGACGGCTTCCACCACGGAACGGCGAGGAAGAAGTCGCCGGCTGCGGACAACAGCGCCGCGGCCACCAGCCAGCGCCGCTCACGCACGATCGGGTGGAACGATGCGGCAACGGCCAGCAGCACCGCCATCAGCGCCTTGGCGACCGGCTGACCGGTGAATCGCCCGGTGAGGTCGGCTCCGGCCGGAACGCGCAGTGCGATGACGGCCAGCACGATTCCGTATCCGACGGCGGCGACGACAGCGGCCGTCCACCAGGTCCGAACCGCACGCGGCGTGCCGACGTACGGTGTGCCCATGGCCACACCCCCAGCTAGACCACCCATCGACGCCATCCTGCAGAAGGTACTGGACGCGGTTCCGTTCCAGCTGTCCGTCGAGGACGGTATCTCCGAGGCCCGACAACGGCTGCGGGATCTGCCGCGCCGGCCGCTGCATCCGGATCTGCGGGTGGAGGACCATCACATCGACGGGCCGGCCGGACCGATCCCGGTGCGGGTCTACTGGCCGGACGGATCCGATGGTGACCGCCCGCACCCGGTCACGCTGTTCTTCCACGGCGGCGGGTTCGCCCTCGGCGACCTGGACACCCATGACGTCACCGCCCGCCAGCACGCCGTCGGCGCCGACTCGGTGGTGGTCTCGGTCGACTACCGGCTGGCGCCCGAGCATCCCTACCCGGCCGCGGTCGAGGACGTCTGGGCCGCCACCTGCTGGGTGGCCGACAACGCCGAACGGTTCGGGGCCGACGGATCCCGGCTCGCGGTGGCCGGCGACTCCGCCGGCGGCACCTTGTCGGCGGTGGTCGCCCAGATGGCCCGCGACGGCGCCCGGGCCGGTCAGGACGGCCCCAACGTGGTCTTCCAGCTGCTCTGGTACCCGTCGGTGATGTGGGATACCTCACTGCCGTCCTTTGCCGAGAATGCCGAGGCCCCGGTGCTCGACAACGCCGCGATCGCGGCGTTCACCCGCTGGTATGCCGGCCACCTGGACCTGGACAACCCGCCGGCCGGCCTGGCCCCGGGCCGGGCCGACGACCTGTCCGGGCTGGCACCGGCCTATGTGGCCGTTGCCGGGCATGACCCGCTGCGCGACGACGGCGCGAAGTACGCGGAACTGCTCGCCGCCGCGGGCGTGCCCGTTGACCTGGACTTTGCACACTCCCTGGTGCACGGCTACCTGGGCTATGCCGGGGTGGTCCCGGCCGCTACCGAGGCCACCGATCGCGGTCTGGCGGCGCTTCGGGCCGCGCTGCACCGCTGACCTGCGGCTCTGACCAGTAACGTTTGAAGGACCTGCAGCGACAAGGAACAATGAAGGAAGTGTTCCCAAACCTGGAGGCTTAAGTTCATGACATCCGCTGACACCCGGCGTTTCGCCCGTTTCTGCGTCGGCAGCCTGGTCGGCGGCATCGCCGTGGCCGGCCTGATGGCCCCGGTGGCCTCGGCGGCCCCCGACTGCAGCGACGCTTCAGTCGAGGCCACCAAGGCCAGCGTCACCACGCAGGCGCAGTCCTACATGGATTCGCACCCGTCCGGCAACCAGATGCTGATGACCGCGGCCCTGCAGCCGCGGCCGCAGGCGGCGGCCACCATCGCCGCCTACGCCAAGACAAACCCGCAGGAGTACGCCGACTTCAAGTCGATCTTGGCTCCGCTGGGCAACCTGCAGCGCCAGTGCGGCGTGTCGGTGGTTCCGGCGCAGTTCCAGTGGGCGTTCGACCAGTTCATCGGCTGACACCCCGATCACGAAAAAGCGGCCCGCGTCCAAATGGACGCGGGCCGCTTTTCGTTGTCTGCTCCTCATGAGTGAGGAATCCTGCAGACGTCCACTCGCTTGAAGTCAAGTGGTTAGTGCAATTTGGTTAGGCAGCTTGTTCGAGTAGGGCGCTCAGTCGTTGGGCCGGGGTGTCAAGGTCGAGGGTGGGCCGGGGTCGTTGGTTGAGTGTGTCCTGGATGCGTT
>Ga0208694_1000189_pt1 | contig 96762 bp, 76 predicted proteins | sample AD_UKC078_MetaG_FD_184442 | JGI IMG/M metagenome (GOLD analysis project Ga0208694, IMG submission 184442) | Active sludge microbial communities of municipal wastewater-treating anaerobic digesters from USA - AD_UKC078_MetaG (SPAdes) (version 2) | ecosystem: Engineered > Bioreactor > Anaerobic >...
CACCCATAGGCTTGCGCCTACGGTTAATCACATATTGTCCTACAGATAAAAAAGTTCTATGATAGTCAAAAACTATAAATCTCTATGGAACAAATTTAAATTATTTTATCTTAAAAATCTATTACCTGTTTAGGTAATAGATAAATATTGATAAAACATTAAAAATGTGACAATTATATGTTTTCTATTACCTAAATTTTCAGGGTTTGGGTTTGATCAAAGTGACCGCTGAGTTCATATTTCTGTGGTTAATAAATTGAAAAAACAGAAAAACAATAATACGATTTATTAAAATTCCGCAAACAAGCTCTATTACAAAGAAATTCATTAATTTCGCAAACGTAACATTTCAAAACAATGGCATTACCTTTCAAACAACGGTTTGGAAAATTCCTTGCTAAATTATTTGGTTGGAAACTGATAGGAAGTGCGCCTAAAGAGCAAAATTTTATTATGGCAGTGCTTCCACACACAAGCTATTTGGATTTTTTGGTTGGAAAAATGTTCAATTTATATTTAGGCTTTCCAATACATTTTTTAATAAAAAAAGAGGCATTTTTTTTCCCTCTCGGATGCATTTTAAAAGCTGTCGGAGGCGTCCCAATAAACAGAAAAAAACCTGGAACAACAATGGTACAAATAATTGACCGCTTCCAAAATAGCAAACAATTTGTTTTAGTAATCGCCCCAGAAGGAACTAGGAAAAAGGTAACCAAATGGAAACCAGGATTTTGGTATTTTGCAACAAAAGCAAATGTACCTATTGTACCAATTGGACTGAACTACAAAACCAAAACATGCTACATAGATAAAGCAATGTACATGACAGGTAACCAAGAAGATGACTTTGCAAAATTAAAAAGCGCCTACAGTTCACTTGATCTCCACGCAAAACACCCCGAAAAAACCGCATTTTAAAATATTTTGTAGATACGGAGCATGCTTCGCCTCTACAAAACATTGACTTTCAGCCAACTAATTGTTCATTGCTAATTGCACACTTCGACACTTCGGCTACGCTCAGTACACCGCTCCGCTCAGTGCACCGCATTGTTAATTGCTTTTAGTTTCTAGTAAATACGGCAAAAACATCCTCCTCAATACCAGCTACCGTATTAACTATATGATAATTAAGATTTACCTTTTTAAAATCGGGCTGAATTTGACCCGAACCTCTAATATAATAATTGTCAACTACTTGAGGAGTAATAGTAATTGTCAAGTTTTCAACTTCAATTAAAGTTTCATTGTGATTGCCAGAACGATATAGATTCGAAACAACATAAACGCTATCAAAAGCTTCGTGACTTCTGATGCTCAAATTATAACGTCTGTACGGAGTCAAATCTCCGTACTCTTCAACCGACCACACACCACAAATGCCGTAATATTCATTATCATTTTTACAACTTAGAAACGATAAAGAAGATATTAATAGTAAGACAATTATTTTTTTCATTATATTAGCTTTATCAAAATCAATCTACTATGAGCAAAAATACACAATTTTTCGATGAATCTGTTTTTTAACTACTTTTTTCTTTGATTAATTCTCGTATTATGTGGAAATTAATCAACAAAAGGTCTTCAAAACATTGCATAATGTGTTTCACTACTAAAGATTATCTGACTAATACCGATATATGATTAAGTCAAATAGATTTTTATTTTTTTTATCGGTAAATAGTGACTATTTTTAAAGGAAAAAGAGTACCAATCATAATAAAACCAAATTTATACGTTATAGATTAATCGCTTATCAAAAGTATGTTTCGAAATATAATTATTGGATTTTTGATGATTTTAATAATTTGTGGTTTTAAAACTTATTCTCAAGAGGTTTCAAGTTTAAAAATCGCGTCAGATAGCTTATATGATGCTTTTTATAACATTCGAAATATCAACGACTTTGACAAAAGAATAGAATTATCGCAGAAAGTGGAAACAATACTCGACACATTGCTACTTGTTGAAGAATCATTTAACTATCCTTTTGACACATTGAAAAACATGATAACATGCTTATATTCAGACGATAAGACATGTCGCATAATTAATTGGAATATTCCACGTCGAGATGCTTCATATATTTATTTTTGCTATATCCAACACTATGATAAAGAGAACAATAAATTAACTACGACAAAACTAACCGATTGCCACGACAATATAGAGAAAGCCGAACATTCAATATTAAAACATGATAATTGGTATGGCACTCTATATTACGAAATTGTACCAACTTTAGTCGATAAGAAAGAGATTGTTTATGTGTTGCTTGGCTGGGAAGGATACTCACTGTACGCAACTAAAAAAATTATTGATGTAATGCGTTTTAAAAATGGGAAACCCTATTTTGGTTACGAAATATTTCAAACCCCCTCGGGCAAAAAAAGCCGAGTTATATTTACCTATAATTATAGAGCTAAAATGAAATTAGGCTGGGACAAAAATATTGGAATGATTGTTTTTGATAAATTAGAACGGATCCCTACCATGCCTCCAAATGTAGAAGGTAATATGGCTCCGACAATGCTTTATGACGGTCTAAAATGGGAAGATAACGTTTGGAAATATAAATCAAATATAGATATTAAGCCTAACAAAAAAAGAAGGTCTAAAACAAAGCCATATCCTTATAAGTAGTTATATGATAGGAAGAAATACAATATTTTTTATCGATTCTGACAATGATTACCGTCAAGAACTAATTTCGCGTTTTGCTACATCAATCGAAGATTTTAAATTATGCGGAGTTAAAAACCTCGATGAGATGGAAATTTTGATCGGTAAAGGTTTTTTGAAAAAAAATAAGAATTTTTTAGTAATATCCGACCAACAATTTAATAGTAATGGACACTCTTTGTTAAATATTGTAACTACATATTCTAAACCCAAGTCAGTTCTTAAAATAATTGTTTATTCTTCAAATAACGAAGAGATAAAACACAAGTCTAAAGAGTTATCAAAGTTTAAGAAGCTGAAAATTATTGAACGAAACGATTTTGGCTTTTATAGAATTCAAAATATCATCCGCAATAGCGTAAACCACTCCGACTACAAGCGTGAGTTAGTAGGGTTTGTCGTAAGTTTTCTAATTTTCACAATACTTGTAACTTGGTATTGCCTAATATAAATTGAGTTAAAAGCGGTGCACTGAACGTAGTCGAAGTGTTGAAAGTTGAAAGGCAGTTTACTGAGCGTGGTATTTCGATAGGCTAAATAACCATCGAATTGTAGAAGTTAATAGATTATAAAGCTAAAAGCAATTACCGTATAATATACTGAAAATCAAACCACTGTAGAGATATCATGTTATGGTGTCTCTACCTGTGAGTTTATTAAGTCCTGTTATATTTTTTGTATCAGAATATCTTTCAACTATCCTTTTGCTACCTTTAATACTTTTCATCAACCAAGTTAACATAACCTCATCTTTCTCAGTATCACTAAGTTTCCAATCAATACCTAAATTTCTGATTTGCATAGAAAAGTACTGCAATATTATAGCTGCCGAAACCGATATATTTAAACTCTCAGTAAAACCGTACATCGGAATTTTCACAAACTCGTCTGCACTATCTAAAGCGCTTTGACTCAATCCGTTTAGCTCCGAACCGAACATCAACACAAAAGGTCCTTTTTGTATATCAAGTTCAAACATCTGACAATCATCAATATGCGGAGTTGTAGCAACTATCCTATAACCTTTACTTCTTAATACACTTAAACTATCTTCAAGAGGAGTATCGCCACCGTATCTACTTATACTTAACCACTTATCTGAGCCCATTGTAATCTCTTTATCGGGAATAAACTCGGTACGCTTTTCAACAACATGGATATCTTGAATTCCAAAACAGTCACAACTTCGCAGCACAGCACTCGCATTGTGCGGTTGGTAAACGTCCTCCAACAAAACAGAAATATATCGTGTACGATTATTTAACACACTTAAAAACGTTTGCACTCTCTCTTGAACTACAAAATCTTTTAAATATTCAACTAAATTGCTTGTTTTCATATACTTACAGCTTATTAGTTGGAAAAAATATATCTATATAATAAATTTCATATGCCAAATCACAATATTAATACAAATTGATGTAAAAAAATAAGCAACTAATATTTTGTTTGAGCCAAATATCGCTGTAATGTTTGTTTCAGAGCTATTTTTATTATTTTTGTAAGAACTTGTACAACCCGATAATCATAGAGTATTTAACTTAAAATCAAGACGTTATGTCAAACAACTCTCAAACAAAAAAAACAACCATATGTTCAGTTTCGGCTTTACCTCTACGTAGAGAGCCTTCAGAGCAATCTGAAATGGTCTCGCAAATACTTTACGGGGAAGAGGTTGAAATATTATCAGTAAAAGACAACTGGCTTAATATAAAGCTTTTATACGATGATTATGAGGGTTGGGTTGATAAAAAATGTATTGAAGAGTTGTCTGTAAGAGCCAACGACACAAAATTTATCTCTGACAGACTTTTTGAAAAACACACCATTAATAATAAGCTTGTGTGGCTTCCTGCTGGAGCAGAATATTATATTGAAAAAGAACGAGTAAAAACGGAAACTAAACAGCCTACAAATCAGAGCATTATAAAAACTGCTGAAATGTTTTTAGGCGTTCCTTACTTGTGGGGAGGTCGCTCTGCGTTTGGTTGCGATTGCTCGGGATTTGTTCAAACCGTATTCAAAATCAACAATATAAAGCTCCCTCGTGATGCATATATGCAAGTTGAATATGGAGATATTATTGACTTTTTTGATATGATAAAACCCGCCGATTTGGTTTTCTTTGGCGACATTGAAAAAATAACTCACGTTGGCATTGCCTTAGAAGGCAATAAAATCATACACTCATCGGGCTGCGTTAGAATCGACTCTTTAAATCATCAAGGTATTTATAATCACGATACGAAGAGCTACACACACCATCTACGAATAATAAAACGATTGAATATCTAATTACACATGTCTTTTATATACCAATACCCCCGACCAGCAGTCACCGCTGATATTGTTTTGATTGACAAAAATGATAGCGAACTCCATGTCTTGCTTATCCAAAGAAAAAACCCTCCTTATCAAGACCAGTGGGCATTTCCCGGTGGCTTTATGGAAATGGACGAAACACTTATTGAAACCGCACAGCGCGAACTATTCGAAGAAACAGGCGTAAAAAATGTTGAATTAACACAATTCAAAACCTACGATGCAATTGACCGCGACCCCCGTCACAGAACAATTTCTACAGTATTTATTGGATATTGTAACAAAAACAGCCTTGTTTCTGCAGGAGACGATGCCTTAAATGCTAAATGGTTCTCTATTAATAAAATACCTCGATTAGCCTTCGATCATGCCTTAATCTTAAAAGATATCTTGTCGTATATTTCCCAAAGCTAAATTTATTATATACTATTAAGAATGAGACTTTTATCCACTTTGGTTTTATTAACTATATTGTTTGGTTCAGCTTATCCCGGCGCTCATAAAAATTTTAAAGAACGTGTAAAAAATATAGACGACACTGAATCAGAACCTTTTATCATTGATACTGCAAATCATTGGATTGATTCCGTGTTCAACTCGCTAACCTTACGTGAGCGTATTGGACAGTTGATGATGATTAGCGCCTATTCAAACCAAGGCGCAGAACACATTAATACCATCTCGCAGCAGATAGAAAAATACAATATCGGCGGAGTAATTTTTATGAAAGGCTCTCCTGTCAGGCAAGCGCTGTTCACAAATCATATTCAGTCGATTGCAAAAACCCCACTATTAATAGCAATTGATGGTGAATGGGGATTGTCAATGAGATTAGACAGCATTAAACCTTTCCCACGTCAAATGATGTTGGGAGCTATTAACGACGAAGGGTTGATATACGACATGGGCGCTGAAATAGCCCGTCAATGTCGCCTTATGGGAATACATATAAATTTTGCACCAGTTGTCGATATAAATAACAATCCTAAAAATCCTGTGATAAACAGTCGCTCTTTTGGAGAAGACAAAAAACAGGTTTTGAGGCGAAGTTATGCTTATATGGTAGGTATGCAAGACAATGGGTTACTTGTATCAGCAAAACATTTTCCCGGACATGGCGATACCGATACCGATTCACACCATAATCTTCCTGTTCTAAACCATTCACGTAAACATCTTGAACACAATGAACTATATCCCTTCAAACACCTTATTAACTTAGGTTTAACAGGAGTCATGGTAGCGCATATGCACATAACTGCGCTAAATCCTTCTCAGGCAATTCCTGCAACTTTGTCTAAAGAAGTTATAACCGACTTATTAATAGACAAATACGGATTTAAAGGTATAATCTATACAGATGCAATGAATATGGGAGGAGTTGCAAAAAAATATAAACCTGAAGAAGCTGCACTTATGGCTCTTAAAGCAGGCAACGATATTATTTTGTTCTCGCCAGATGTTGAAAAGTCAATAAAGAGAATTGAAAAGGCAGTTAAAAAGAAAGAAATCGATGTTAAAGAAATTGACAGAAGATGTAAGAAAATATTAGGAGCAAAATTCTATGCGCACCTTAATAAATATAAACCAATTGAAACTGACAATCTTATAGACAATTTACAAACTGAAGAAACAGAATACCTTAACCACTCTATAGCTGCCGAAGCAATAACACTGTTATCTAACAATGATGACTTAATTCCCTTACAATCAGTCGAAAACGATTTATATGTTATTAATATTGAGTCCTTTGAAAGCGATAATTTTATCAGCCGAGCAAAAAATTATTCACAAATAAGTTGCAACACAATAACAAAACATACAACTGCCCCCGAAAAGCAACTTATAATTGATAAAGCGTCAACATCGACACATGTGGTTATTGCATGGCACGGAATTTCACAGTATCCAGCTAATAATTATGGTGTAAGTTCCCAAATCATTGAATTTATAAATGCTGTATCAAAAAATAGTAAAACAATATTAGTGGTATTTGGCAACCCTTATGTTTTAAATAGTATTCAAACTAAACAAATAAACTCAATTATAGTTGCTTACGAGGATAATTCTTATACGAATGATTACGCGGCGCAAACAATTTTCGGTGGTATCGAGGCAAAAGGCAAACTTCCCGTTTCGTTAGAAGAGTTCAAAGTCAATACAGGAATGACAACCCCAAAAACACGAATGGGATTTGTTCATCCAAAAACAATTGGAGCAGATATTTTAAAACTGAACGAAATAGACAATTTGATGGACAGCGCTATAAGCAATAAAATGACGCCGGGAGCTCAAATTTTATGCGCAAAAAACGGCTATGTCTTTTATAATAAAAACATTGGATACCACACTTACGATTCAACTATTGCAGTTTCTGATAACAGCATTTACGACTTAGCTTCACTTACCAAAATATTGGTCACTACACCATTATTAATGCATCTGTATGAACAGAAAAAACTAAAACTTGATATGCCACTGGGGCACTATTTGCCGTTAGAGCCGGATAAGCTCGACATTCCAATAATTGATATGCTAGCACATCAAGCAAAATTCAAACCTTGGATACCTTTTTATAGGTTAACTCTCGATGACTCATCAAATTACAAACAAGGATACTATTCAACCATTGATACGGGAAATTTTTTTATTCCCGTAGCAAAAAACCTCTTTACTATTCCCGAAATAGCTGATACCATATTCCATATACTCGACACAACCCCGTTAAATTCACAAAAGGAGTACTTGTATAGCGATATTCCATTTTATCATTTTATGCATTTAATTGAATACATTGAGAATAAAGAGATTGACGAACTTATCGATAGTCTGTTTTATAAACCACTTTCACTAAATAATTTAAAGTTTTATCCGTCAAAGCATTTTGATATAGATAGAATCGTACCAACCGAAAACGATACAATATTTAGAAAACAACAGATACATGGATATGTACACGATCAGGGCGCTGCATTATTAGGTGGTAAAAGTGGTCATGCCGGATTGTTCGGCAATGCAATAGAAGTTGCAATATTTGGACAAATGTTACTAAATAAAGGAGAGTACGGAAATAAGCGATATTTCAATAAAAGCACAATTGATCTCTTTACAACAGCTCATTTTGCAAAAGATAAAAACAGACGCGGCCTAGGTTTCGATAAACCTGATATCAACAAAAGTACATTAGGACCTACCTTTAGCGAAATATCTCCTTCAAGCTACGGACATACGGGATTTACAGGCACATACCTCTGGATTGACCCCGAAGAACAAATTGTATATGTATTCTTATCAAATAGAATTTATCCCGATGCAAATAATAAAAAACTGAGCAAATATAATATAAGAACAAGAGTTCATAGCAAATTTTATGAAACTTTCATTCAAAGCTCACAATTTTCAATATCAGATAATGAAATACAATAGTTAATTTAACAATTAATCATCATCCTATCATTTTTTATTTACTTAAATTTAATAGTTAACAATTCATTAACATTTTTTTTCTGAAACAGACCAAAAATAACTTTTTAACATCTTTTTACATTTTATTGTTTTTATATTATATTGATAATTAGTGTTTTATATAATTGCAAACTCTTTATTCTTTTGTAAAAACAACACTCTCTTTGCACGTTATTACCTTTTATGTCCTAATATACAGAGCATTTTTTTAAAATATTAGTGTAATTTTTTGCATAAAAATTTGTCAAACATTCGAAATAGTATATATTTGCATAAAACAGAGATAATTGATTTTTTAACTAAAAAGAGACACTATGAACAAGGCACAATTAATTGATGCAATGGCAGCAAAAGCTGGCTTGACAAAGACCGACACAAAAAAAGCTCTAGAAGCTTTCATGGAATCAGTATCTGACGCACTAAAAGCCGGAGATCGCGTAGGTCTTGTGGGTTTTGGTTCTTTCAGCGTTGTAAAGCGTAAAGCTCGCACTGGTAGAAATCCAAAAACTCGTCAAAAAATTCAAATCCCTGCTAAAAAAACAGTTAGATTTAAAGCAGGTAGCGAACTTTCAAATGGTGTAAATTAGTTTACTAAACACCATGAAAAAAAGAAGTCGTTTCGTTTCGAGACGGCTTCTTTTTATTTTAGGACCACTCAACAGTGATATATATTATATTTGCATGATAGTAAACTCAAACTAATTTTTATGCAAAATTTCAATGAAATAGTTGATCGTAGAAATACAAATAGTGTTAAACATGACGGTATGGAAGCCTTTATTGAAGCAAAGGATGCAATTCCCATGTGGGTTGCCGACATGGATTTTAAAACACCAAAATTTATTATTGATTCAATAAAAAAGAGATTAGAACACGAAATATTAGGTTACACTTTCAGGAGCGATATTTTTTATAAAAGTATAATTGACTGGCATAAAAGAAGACATGGCTGGAAACTGAAAAAAGAGTGGTTGTCGTTTTCTCCGGGTGTTGTTGCTGGATTTGCCATTGCAATTGAGCAACTTACAAATATTGGCGATAAAATAATTGTTCAGCCACCTGTATATTTTCCTTTTTTCCAAACAATCAATGCTTTAAATAGAGTAACAGTTAACAATCCTCTTAAATTAGAAAACGGCAGACTAAATATGGACTTTGACAATCTGTCCAAGATAATCGACAATAAAACTAAAGCGATAATAATCAGTAACCCTCACAATCCTGGAGGAACTGTTTGGACTAAACAAGAGCTACTTAAATTAAACGATATCTGCCTAAAAAACAATATATTAGTAATTTCTGACGAAATTCACGCCGATATTGTCTATCAGCCACATAAATACATACCTTTTGCAAGCATCTCACAGGAAGCGTCAATGAACTCTATAACAGTAATGTCGCACAGCAAAACGTTCAATACTGCAGGGCTTAGCACATCTTACGTGTTTACGGAAAACAAACAGATGTTGGAAAAATATAATAAAATGCTAAATACTTATCATTTAAGTGGTGGTAATATTTTTGGAACAGAGGCTTTAATAGCTGCATATAATTATGGTGAGAAGTGGCTTGAAGATTTAATATCTTATCTATCAGGCAATGTGGAATTTGTTGACAACTACCTTAAACAAAACACTCCAAAGATAAAAGCTATAATCCCTGAATCAACATTTTTAATTTGGTTAGATTGTAGGGATTTGGGGCTTAACTCAAGTGAGTTAAAAGATTTCTTTTACAACAAAGCAAAAGTAGCTGTTAATGAGGGGGTCTCTTTTGGACAAGAGGGCGAAGGTTTTATGCGCCTTAATATCGGAAGCCCACGTTCAATAGTTGAGAAAGCAATGACACAAATTAAGCATGCTTATGATAAACTGTAGTTTGACTTAAAACAAAAAACGGCTGAGTTTCAGCCGTTTTTGTTTTTTATTGACAAATAATCTTTATGCTTTATTTGGTAAGTCTAACCCAAATCCTCGTTTTTTATCAACACTTCTTAAAACTAAACTTAAGATTATTGCAGCTATACCAAACCCAGCAAACACTAATTCTGGAACAGTATAATTGTATGCAGAAGCATCCATTGTTCCTGCTCGTATTGCTTCAGAAACACCCGGATTTGTCGATGTTAAAACATATCCTATCAACATAGGAACTCCCCACAAACCTATATTTTGAATCCAAAATATCAGTCCATAAGCCGAGCCTAAATAGCGATTTTCTACAATTTTAGGAACTGAGGGCCACATTGATGCGGGCACTAATGAGAAAGCTATTCCAAGAATTACAATTGTGAATATTGCCGTAACCGCAGTAAACGATTCTGTTGGAACTAAAGCAAATATTAGATGTGATATTGTTAACAAAATAGCGCCATACAACATCATTTTAGCGCCAAATCCTTTTTTATCAAGAAAATATCCAATAAAAGGAGTCAAAATCATTGCTCCAATTGGGAACATTGACACATATCTCGAAGCAATTGCCTCTTCAACCATTAATTTACTGGCTAACATCTGCGGGGCAAATCGCTGGAATGGGAAAATTGCTGAATAAAACAATACACATAATCCTGCAATAGCCAAGAATCCGGGATTTGAAAAGATCTTTCCAATATCACTAATTTTAAATTCATCTTCTGGGTTTGAAGTTGCAGCAATATTTTCTTGCTTATCAAGTTTTGCATCCATAAGGGTGTATATCAAAAACGTCAAAAATCCTATACACAAGAAAGCTGTACCCCAAATAAATGAACTGGAAGGTCCATTATATTTCTCGGCAATAATTGGAGATAACCACATCACTGCAAAAACGCCTAAACGTGCAATTGCCATCTCCAACCCCATTGCCAAAGCCAACTCTTTGCCTTGAAACCATTTAACAATTGCTTTCGATACAGTTATTCCAGCCATTTCAACCCCAACACCAAAAACTGCAAAGCCTAAGCAGGCTATCCAAACAGTATTGGGATATGTCATCCAAAACAGAGTGCTTTGGGCTTCAATATCAACAAATTTCAGAGCATAAACTTTAATCAAAGCGCCAATAATCATGGTTAACCCTGAAGTTAATAATGTGAAACGTATTCCCATTTTGTCGAGAATAATTCCAGAAATAATTAAAAATCCCAAAAAGACGTTGAAAAAGAATTCCTGCCCTCCATAAAATCCGAATGCTTCAGAACTCCAACCATAATCTTTTTCAAACATCGTTTTTAGTGGCGATGCAATATCAACAAAGAAATATGCAAAAAACATTGTCGATGATACTAATGCCAACATAATCCAACGCGCCGTTGCCGAATCACGCAACGACTTTTTAATAGCTTCTGTCATATAATTTAAAATTAGTTTATAAAAAATTTTAGCAAATGTAATATATTTATTGCCTTGCGGCTTTTAATTTTAATTATTTTATCGCTCGTTTTAGAAAAAAACAAGTCATATAATTAACAATCAGCATTTTAAAAATATTTGAAAAACAGCGTTTTTATATCAACAAAAAAAACCAAAAAATATTAGTTCTCTAATATCTTAAAATTGAATTACAATCAACTGTTTCCTATTATGTTACACAATCGTTTATTTAACTCATCAACTTCATGAATAAAATCCTTCTCTATTTTCTTATAATCTCTCTTACTTAAGCCCTTTTCGTTTACTTTCTGTAGATATTTTATACGAGTATTATAAACATCTCCATAAAGTTCCTGAGCTTCAATATGGTTTTTATCTAAATTAAGACCTACGTATAGCTCTATATCATAATTAATTTCGTCAATTATTACATTAATAAACTTTTTTAAATCTTTTATGCTTGTCATAATCTTTGATTTGTCGTTATTTTTTAAATAAGAGTCAGCAATATTAAAAAAAATAAAATAATCGTCCAAAATAAAAATGCATTATTTAATGCCGATATCGTAAACTACAAAACCAACTTTCAAAAATAAAAAATTAGAACTATTTTTGTGTGATTTTATATGTTCTAAGCCATTAATATTATGTTTGAAAATTTAGCAGAAAGATTAGAGAGATCATTTAAAATACTCAAAGGACAAGGTAGTATAACTGAAATTAACGTTGCCGAAACACTTAAAGATGTTCGCAAGGCGCTTATTGAAGCTGACGTAAACTACAAAACCGCCAAACAATTTACCGATGATGTAAAAAAGAAAGCAATTGGCGCTAACGTACTAAAAGCATTGAAACCCAATCAAGTATTGATAAAAATTGTTCACGATGAGTTGGTTTCTCTGATGGGCAGCGAAAAAGCCGATATAAACATAAAGGGTCAACCTGCCATTATTCTTATGTCGGGTTTGCAAGGTAGTGGAAAAACTACATTCTCTGGCAAACTTGCCAATATGTTGAAAACAAAACGAGGTCGTAAACCACTGTTAGTTGCGTGCGACGTTTACAGACCCGCTGCAATAGAACAACTACATATCTTGGGAGAACAAATTAACGTTCCTGTATTTAGCAATCTCGAATCTAAAGAACCCATAAAAATTGCACAAGATGCAGTTAAAGAAGCTAAGTTAAAGGGTTACGACACCGTTATTATTGATACCGCAGGGCGTTTAGCTATCGATCAAGTGATGATGGATGAAATATCGGGTATCAAAAAAACTATAAATCCGAGTGAAATTTTGTTTGTTGTAGATTCGATGACCGGTCAAGATGCGGTAAACACAGCAAAAGAGTTTAACGATAGATTAGACTTCGATGGCGTAGTCCTTACAAAACTTGACGGTGATACGCGTGGTGGCGCTGCAATATCAATTAAATCGGTGGTTAACAAGCCAATAAAATTTATTGGTACAGGCGAAAAAATGGAAGCTATTGATATCTTTTATCCCGAACGAATGGCAGACCGTATTTTGGGTATGGGAGATGTTGTCTCTTTAGTCGAACGTGTTCAGGAGCAGTATGACCAAGAAATGGCTGCCTCGCTTACAAAAAAACTAAGCAAAGGTCATTTCAATTTCAACGATTTCTTAGCGCAAATTTCACAAATTAAAAAAATGGGTAATTTTAAAGAGCTCGCTTCAATGATTCCAGGAGTAGGCAAAGCCATGAGAAACATGGATATTGACGACGATGCATTTAAAAGTATCGAAGCTATTATTTTTTCAATGACGCCAACAGAACGAGAAAATCCAGCAATACTCAATGGTTCAAGACGCAAAAGAATTGCTGACGGCTCAGGTACAACTGTTGCCGATGTAAACAAATTGTTAAAACAGTTCGAAGACACCAAAAAAATGATGAAAATGGTATCATCAGGAAATATGCCGCAAATAATGAGAAATATGCCAAAACGATAACCATCCATAGAACAAACCATAAATCTTATATTTTTCACATATCAGAAATAAACAAGTTAACAATATATCACATGGAATTAATTGATGGAAAAAAAACGGCTCAAGCTATTAAAGATGAGATAGCTGCCGAGGTTTTAAATATAAAAGCTAAAGGGGGAAAAGTTCCACACTTAGCTGTAATTCTAGTAGGTTCTGACGGTGGAAGTGTAACATACGTAAACAGTAAAGTTAAAACTTGCGGAGAACTTGGTTTTAATTCAACGAAAATTGAATACCCTGATACAATATCTGAACAAGAACTTTTGGATAAAATATATGAAATTAATAGCGACAAAGATATTGACGGATTATTGGTTCAACTGCCTCTACCTGAGCACATTTCAGAAACTAAGGTATTAGAAGCCATAGACCCTGATAAAGATGTTGATGGATTTCATCCAATAAATATGGGACGAATGTTAGCAGGGATGCCTTCATTTTTACCTGCAACACCTGCAGGAATAGTCGAGCTTTTAGCTAGATACAATATAGAAACGAGTGGTAAACATTGTGTTGTTTTAGGACGATCACACATTGTTGGCACACCTGTAAGCGTGCTTTTGTCTCGCAAATCTAAAATGGGGAATTGCACTGTAACTCTCTGCCATAGCAAAACTAAAGATATCAAACAACATACCTTACAAGCTGATATAATAATTACTGCCATGGGAAAACCCGAGTTTTTAAAAGCTGATATGGTAAAAGAGGGAGTTGTGGTTATTGATGTGGGAACAACATCTGTACCTGACAGCTCCACTAAAAGTGGTTGGAAACTTAAAGGAGACGTAGCTTTCGATGAAGTTGCACCAAAATGCAGTTATATTACACCTGTTCCGGGAGGAGTTGGTCCTATGACGATAGCTATGTTAATGAAAAATACACTTTTATCTGTAAAAAATAGAAAATTGAGTTAAAAGTTAAAAGTTGAAAGTTTATAAAGTTCTTTTCCACTTTTACCTTGTACACTTCACTTCGATATTGCCCAGTGCATAGCGACTGCGCTCACTTCGATGGTTATTGGCGGTGCCTCATAAGCGCCCAACTGCTGCGTTACTTCGATATTCGGGCTCAGTCACGTACTTCGAGTACGCTCCTTCACCCTCAATCTCAGTGCCTTGCATTTGAACACTTCTGAGCCACCTTACCATTTTTTTGTTAAATGAGACTTTTGAGACAGGCTCAGCGACCAAGTGCGGACTGTCTTCCAACTTCCGACTTCCAACTTCGGTATTCCATCTTCCATGATATAAATTATTTTTTTGTCATGTACTAAACTTCCACATATAGCTCAAATTCAACACACTATAACTTATTTGATAACTTTCGTAACAAATTATCTACATATTTAGTTTTTTAGATTCGTTTTATATTATATTTGCAGTATTAAAACGTGTACAACAAAGTTTGTACATCTTGACAACTTGAGTCTTTATTGAAAGATAGGCAAGAGTGAAGAAAATATAAGGTAATACTACGTTGTTACACAATTTATGAAAGTTAAATTTATTTACTAACCATTAATTTTTTTATTATGGCAGACATTAGTTTTAGAGTGAAAGCTCACAGTGAAAATCCTACAAAAACAGTAGTAAAATCTGGAGAATTTGAAATCATTATCGACGAACCCGCTAGCTTAGGAGGTACCAACCATGCGGCATCTCCCGTAGAATACTTGTTAGGAGCCTATGCTGGCTGTCTTAACGTCGTGGGTCACGTCGTTGCTAATGAGATGAACTTTAAGTTAAAAGGAATAAGCATCGAGGTGGCAGGCAGACTTAACCCAGCCAGGCTTATGGGTCAAAGCAATGAAGAAAGGGCTGGTTTTAAAGAAATTAAGGTAAAAATTATACCCGACACCGATGCTAGTCCTGAAATCTTAACTAAATGGCTAGAGCAAATGAAATCACGTTGTCCTATAGGCGATAACCTTGCAAACACAACCCCTGTTAAGATTGAATTAAAGTAAGTACATGTAAGCTTATTACCAAAAAAATACAATTGGTATTAACATTGCCATCGGTATCCAGTATAGCACATAAAAAAGGGCGTAACTTAACCGCCCTTTTTTATACTTTATATTGTTCAACTGTTTGAATTAGCGACAGATTATAGTTGCTAAATTTGCTATAAACTATTTATCGCCTGTCTAATAGTAACTAAACGTTTAAGCAATCCATTGATTAAGTCTAATCGGAGCATATTAGCGCCATCGCTTTTTGCAATGCTTGGGTCGGGATGTGTTTCAATAAATAGTCCATCTGTTCCAGCTGCTACGGCGGCACGTGCGATAGTTTCAATTAAGTTTGGAAGTCCACCTGTTACACCACTTGTGGTGTTTGGCTGCTGTAGCGAATGAGTGACATCAACAACTACAGGATAACCTGTTTGTTGCATTATCGGAATACTTCTCATATCAACTATCAAATCATGATAACCAAAAGTAGAGCCGCGTTCGGTTAGCATAATTTGTCGGTTTCCTGCATCGCTAACCTTTTTTGCAGCAAACTCCATAGCTCCCGGAGCCAAAAATTGACCTTTTTTAATATTCACAATCTTTTTTGTTTGTGCTGCAGCGACCAAAAGATCTGTTTGACGACATAAAAAGGCTGGTATTTGAACTATATCAACAACTTCTGCAGCCATTGCTGCCTCTTCGGGTAAATGAATATCAGTTACAATAGGCAACTCTAATTCGCTTTTGACCTTTTGAAGTATTTTAAGCGCCTCATGATCTCCTAAGCCTACAAAGCTATCAATACGAGAACGATTGGCTTTTCGGTACGATGATTTAAAAACAAACGGTATCTTTAATTCTGTAGTAACTTTTTTTAGATGCTCAGCTGTGCGCATTGTAATATCCTCGTTTTCAACCACACAAGGACCTGCTAATAGAAAAAAATTACCTTCTCTAAAATTCTTAATATTAGGCAATGTGTTTAACATATCGATTTGTATAACTGTTTCACAATTTTTTTATCTTCTTTATAGCATTTAAAGCTACGCATAATTTATAATAATCGAACAAAATAAGGTTAGGAAAATTACTTCTCAAGTTTTTCTCAACTGTTTTTTTTAAAACAGAAAATGAGAACAGCATGAAACCGCGAATTATTGGTTTATTGAATTTTTGAACTGTCTTCAACAGTTTGACAGTCGCCTCAAAATCAACGCAGTAGTTCATGCGTTTCCATAAAGCAACTAAATTTTCAATACCTATCTTAGTTTTTATTAAAAACTCTTGCGAAGTCTCTAAACCGTCGTGTTGTACAGGATTATCTATGTGTAATATTGGGCACTTCCTTTTTCGTAATTGGTACCCAAATTTGGTATCCTCGTGACCATAGCCGTCTATCTGCTCATCAAAAGGGTTTTCAATCATCAAGTCACGCGGAATTAGGACATTACCGGTCATAAATGATTTATATGGATATAGTTGACGCTCTTTTGCAGAGGCTGTTTCGCGTAATCTGCCGTACTTCCACCTAAGTTTATATAAAGCGTTGGGTAGCTTGTCTGCATATTTTAAGCCACCAACAACTACTTTGTTATCAGTATGATAATCGTAGTAATCTTTTAGAAAATTTGATTTAATGACTTTTACGTCTCCATCTAAAAACAGAATCGAATCACCCGAAGAGTCCGCAGCTAATTTATTACGAATTGCCGATCTGCCAACATTCTGAGGCAACTCTTTGTATATAACATTACCATTATTGAATATTTGACGGTTCACTTCGCGATAATCTTCGTTTGATTTGTCGTCATAAACGCGTATTTCTACATCAAGACTGAACGTCTCAACTTGTTTCAAGAGTTCTGTTATCAATTCATATATATATGTGTTATACACCGGGATACAAACAGAGAGCATAATGCTTTTTTAATAAATATGTTTTATTTCTACAATCTATTTTTTACTCTTATTAAGTCGCAAAAGTATATAGGTAATTGGCTGAAAAATTCCAAATAGTTGTCACACCAATAGCAATCAATTTGGCTAAATAAAAATTTAATTTGAGTTTTTTAACACACAAATATAGTATTAAAGTGTTGATTGCGAGACCAATTAAACTGATTACAAAAAAATCGCTATACTCGCGCAACATGTTGGGATTTTGGCTATAAAAAGTCCAAACTCTATTTAAGTAATAGTTGGTTGATGCAGCAACTGTAAAACCAATGGCATTTGAAACATATTTCGGAATTTTGAGCCACTCTTTACACAAAAATGTAATCCCAAAATCCACCAAAACTCCTGAAAACCCAACAATTCCGAATTTTATAAATTTATAAATTAAGTTTTGATCTAACCAGCTAAACATTGCCAAATATTATTACGCAAACAAATATATCGAAAACAAACGCATATTAAAATGTAGCATTGATTTTAAGATTAAAAAGACGACCTGTTAAATAATTGGGAATAGCGTGTTGTTGGTTTCTAACATCTGTAATCCACATATATGAGATTATGTTTTGTAGATCAAAAATATTAAAAACATCAAGTCCGATCCATATACTTTCTACATATTTCATTATTCTTTTCGAGCTGTTTTGACGTAAAATCTCTTTTGAAATGCCCATGTCAATACGTTTATATCCTGGATACCTATATTTTGAAAAATGCCTTGGGGCATCAGGAATTCCAATGGGGAGCCCCGTATTGAAAACTGCGTTTAAATGAACTTTTATTGTTGGATTTCCTGGCCAATAGTCTTGAAAAAACAGGTTTGCCGTAAACCGTTGATCTGTTGGACGTGGTATAAAACCCGGATAAGTAGTATCTGTCACACCATTTATTTGTCGAATATAGATATCATCTGTAAGATCTTCCTCAGTTTTCATGAGACTTAACGACAACCAGCTATCTACACCTTTTACAAATTCACCAGTTAATTTAAAATCAAAGCCATAAGCGTATCCATTAGAGTGGTTTCTTCCGTCGTATATAATTCTGACATTATCGACATGATATGGTATCAAATCGGTTAAATGTTTATAGTATTGCTCCAATACAAGTTTAAAGCGACGATTCCAAAGCATAAAGTTGTAGTCTGCTGCAACAACAAATTGTGTCGATTTTTGCGATTTTATTTCTCTATTTAGATCACCATTCGGCATTATGCACTCTTTATAAAATGGTGGTTGATAATATAACCCTGTGCTTAATCTAAAAAGCCAATCCTTTTCCCAATCTGGCTTAACTGCGATACCTCCTCGCGGAGAAAAGAGCGATTCGTTGTTGAAACTCCAATAATGATATCGTAAGCCTGCTGTGATAAACATATCGGCGCTATTAAAATCAAACTTCCAAGTATCTTGAATAAAAGCGCCCATTCTATAACTGTTGGAGCTGTTTGAAAATTTTCGTGTTTCGTAAAGCTCAACCAGCGTATCATTAAAGCCGTGATAAGGAACACTATAGCCAGCAGAATCTAACATCATCCATTCGCTTATTTTGTCGCTGATATCGTCGTAACGGCTTGATAAACCCCACTTGATAACATGATTCTCAATACGATATTTATGTGTTAACGTAGCTGTTGATACTACTGCTTCGAGATAATTGCGAGCATGATCCAAATATGTTCCAACCGCAAGTGAACCGATGCTGTCGCCTAATGTCGAGCTACCTAACTGTGCGTCTATTTGATTTAACCAGTATTGACCTTGAATATCAAATGTTTCACGTTCTAAGCTATAAAATGACGATAATGAGAACCTCCAATCGCTAACATCAGAAGGTTTATAACGTAATGACAAGGCTCCTTGAGTTGTAAAAAACTGGTCTATCTCTTGTCCATCAAAATATACTGTAAAACGCATTGCATTATTTACCATTCCAAGGGTTGTCTCCCGAATAGTAGGCTTGAATCTATATCTGTTATCTGAAACGTAGCCTAAAAAACTGAGTTCAAGATACTCATTAAAATTGTAAGTCAATAGCGTTTGAAAATCAAAAAACAGAGGATCATAATCTCCTTTAGTATCAAGTCCTTTGAGTAACGACTTGGTTTGCTTTAACCTGACGCTTGAAATGTGCGACAAACTGTTCTTAAATGCTGTTCCTTCAAATAGAGCTGAGCCGCCAAGCAATCCAATTTCGGCACGCGCCTTCGTCTCTGAAGGCTTTCTATATTCAATATCGAGCACTGAAGACATTTTGTCACCAAATTTAGCTTCAAATCCTCCGCTACTAAACGACAGATTTTCAATCATATCGCTGTTAACAAAGTTCATTCCCTCTTGTTGCCCGCTACGAACCAAAAAAGGTTTATATATCTCTATTCCATTAACATATATCAAGTTTTCATCGTAATTACCTCCCCTGACAGAGTACTGGCTACTTAGCTCATTATTTGTAGCAACTCCTGGCAACGATTTTATTATACTCATAGTGGGATTCGACAAACTTGGCATCTGTTTTAGTAATTTAGGATTAATATATTGAGTTGAAGAGTGTCTGAACCTCTCATCTACTACCGTTACCTCGTCGATATTGTGAACTGTTTGTCGCATTGAGACTTCTAGTTTTAAACGTTCCCCCTCTGACAGATTGACATTGACTGTCGTCTCTTCATATCCTACACGAGTGTGAACTATAGTTATTGGTATATTGGCAGGCACTTCAATTTCATACCTTCCAAGTGAGTTTGATATAGTTCCTTGTTGGGTCTCTTTGCACACTACCGAAGCCATATCAACAGGATATTTATCTTGATCCAAAATACGACCTATGACAACTGCTTTCTGAGCGAATAGTTGATTTATAAAAATCAATGTAATAATGCTTAATGTAAAATATCGAAACATCTATACTATTAATGAGTTTTTTCTATTCAGCTTACAAAACTAAAAATCTTTAACTTTATTGTAGCATAACAATCCAAATATTTTAAAAGATATTGTGTGGTATGATTTTAATCGGCAACTATGTTTAATGAATTATAACAGAAAAATACCTCATTTATTTAAAAAACCAAATCTTCGCATACCGTGACAATATCAAAGATACAATAGTTTTCTTTGAGCAATTATATCAAATGTGCTACGAAATTTTTCCGTAAAAGAGATTAGTTATTAAAACTTTATGATTAACTTTGTACAGAAGGTAGTTTCATGTATTGAAAGTCAGTTATTCTTGTACAAATAGAAATGAACCGAAACTACATAATGAAACTGACACAACGACATAGACTCAAAACACAAAGCAAGCCACGTAAGTTGCTTATAAACTTAAACTAAATAATTATAAACTTATGAAAAAAATTCTATCAATCCTTTTTGCACTGTCGATAAGTGTGCCAATTGTGGCTCAAAACCGATTGACAAGTTCGTACGAACAACCCCTTAGTAACGCAAGTTACTACGCTGACAACAACACTAATTCGCTTGCGATAATATCAAAGGCTGAGTTATCTGAAGAAACGCTTGAAATCGCTAAGAGCGAATTTATGGCTTCGAGTGGAGAAACACCTGAACCTATTTATCGTCGTAGTTCTCTTTACACCATTTTATTAGAAACAGATCCTGTTTTCAAAGAGGAAGATGAAAAAGAACTTAATCAGTTAGTTATGGAATCATATTCCAAAGCGCCGTTTCCCGATAAATATAATGACCATAGATTAGGAATATCAAGTTTTAAATTTAAAGACTATTCTGGCATCTCACCTAATGACACAACACAACTTGGTGATGAGAATGATGAAAAACAAGCTCGTAAAATAGATGAGGCGTATATTAAAGCATCTGAAAAGTTTTTAAAAGAAAACGAGATAGCAAAAGGCATGGTTGCTAAGTGGTTTAATAGGAAAGATGATGGAACGTTCGATATGAGCTTAATTCACGAACGTGGATCATACGATGCATCGGCAATGCAAGTGCAACTTGCAAGTGGTTCGATAAGAGGTATGACAATGTTGCAAGATGCTGGCGAGGAACTTATTAAAAACACCTTTGTCATAATAAACAGAATGCGCTTTGTAAAAAACGAACCTATTGCGCGTGCCGTTAGAGATATTGCATACGTGGCAGCTGACCAAATAAAGAACGAACTCGCACGATCATTAGCTAAATCAGCAGCAGATGCTGCTTACGAAACAACAAAAGATGGATATTCTGTTTGGACAGTTTCATTTTTATATCAACTTGAATGGAATGATGATATAGCCAACAATTTTTACGAAAATATGTGGATGGACGAATCAAATGTCAACGATGAAAGAAAAGCCCTATTTGACAATGCCGATATTTTTAAACTAAATTTCGTTGGTTACGAAAAATCAAAATCATTAGTTCTTTTTTCTGCAGGAAGGACTAAAGAACAGATCATAGAAGTTGCAACAATCAGAAACATAGACAGAACATACGTTAAGCTGCAAAAATCGTTCGATGTATTTAAAACTAAAACACCCATTGTGTCAACAAATCCAATTATTGCAAAAATTGGGTTGAAAGAGGGTCTTAGTGGTGGAGACAAATTCGATGTGTTAGAGATGACAATTGACGCTAAGACAGGACTAACTAAATACGCTAAAGTAGGACAAGTTAAAGTTGATGGTAAAAAAATCTGGGATAATAGATATGCACTGTCAGAAGCAGATGTTGAAAATGGCGGCGAAGAAAAAACAGATAGTGTTGAAGTAAAATTAAATGCTACAGTATTCAAGGGTAGCAAAAAGATTTTGCCAGGAATGTTACTCCGTCAGGTTAAATAAACGGAGTACTTTAGCTACACTAACGAGATATTAAAATAAATAAAGAGGTCAGAAATATTATTTTATATTTAATATTGTCTAAGTAAACATAACTAACAAATTAAAAGAATATCAAATGAGAAAGTTTTTAAAATTTGCAGCAATCGCCGCTTTATCTTACGGATTGATTGGCTGCGCAGCAACAAAAGAAGTTGTGATACCTTACGGACAAAACGTAAACGCCGAAGCTCAAATTATCAGCGTTGGCAAGGATGGCACGAAAATGATTAAAGCATGGGCAACTTCAAAAAACCCAGAAAATGCATTTATGTATGCAAAACGCGCTGCTGTTTCTACAGCAATTTTTCAAGGATTTCCCGCTGGTGGAGGCTCAGGTAAAGTTGGACCTATTGTCACCAATCCTAATGCTGAATTTGAACATAAAGAGTTTTTTGACGAGTTTTTTAAACCAGACGGAAGATGGGCACAATACGTTATTTCTAAAAATGTTGGTATGCCATCAGGTAGCGACCGTTTAAAAGTAGGTAAAAGATATAAAATTGGCGCTTCGGTTGCTATTGAGTTTGACAAGCTACGTAAATACTTAGAAGATAACAATATAGCTCGCAAGTTAGACGAAGGATTTTAGTTTTACTACTCAAAAATAGTAATATTAAAGTTACCTTATTTTAAACGAAATTATCATAATTATTAATAATACTTAACTAAAAAATAAGAAGCTATGACAAGAAAAATTCAAATCACATTTATTCTACTGTTGGCAATTGTTGTAAGCACAAATGCACAAAGTCGTAAAGAGCGAAAAGCATATTACGGCAGTAAATATAACGTTGAGATAGAAACACTTGGCGTTGGTAACGATGGCACCAAACTTTTCAAAGTTTGGGGATATGGCAAAAAAGTAAACGACGCTGTTTTTGAAGCCAAAAGAAATGCAATTTCAGCAGCAATATTTAAAGGTATCCCCGCTGGCAGAGGCGCATCTCCAACACCAGCTTTAACTACAGATATTGATGCCGAAACAAAACATCAAGAGTTTTTTGATGAATTCTTTAGTGACGGAGGAAGATATTTACAGTTTGTAAATTTAAGCGGCGATGGTGAACCTAAAGAGTCTGACAAAATTAAAATGAAAAAAGGCTACAAAGTCGGAATTGCCGTTTCAATTAACCACGCAGGACTAAGAAAATACCTTGAAGATAAAGGTGTAATTAGAAGCCTATCATCAGGATTTTAACAATTAACAAAAATAGTATAGTTTGTAATTTTAATTAAATAATAAATAAAATAGAAGACACATGAAAAATTTATTCACACTTATCGCAATTTTGTTTGTAACAACATCACTTTTTGGACAGGCAAAGAAACCAACCATCATGGTTGTACCGTCAGACCAGTACTGTATTTCACGCGGGTACTCAATGGAATTTGATAACATGGGAACCAAAGTTATCTTGCCAGACTATAAAGCCGCTTTACAAAGCGACACAGATCTTAGACTCGTAATTTCTAAAATGAGTGGAATTATGGGCGACAGAGGCTTCCCTCTAAAAGACCTTGAACAAGAATTAAAAAACCTTGCCACTCAGGGAGCCGAATTAGCAATGCTTAGCAGTAAAACCTCTGGGGCGGGTGTTGCAGAATCGCCTATTGACGCATTGAAAAGAACAGCCAAATCTGATATTATAATGGATTTGTCATTCGAGAAGAAAAAACAAGGACCTAAAAATTACATCACCTTTATACTTAACGGATTAGACGCTTACACCTCAAAAAATGTTGCAAGCGCTGCAGGAACAGGACAACCATCATCAGCTGCACAAGTAGAAATTTTGTTAGAAGAGGCTGTACTCGCTTACATGGATGAATTTAATGGTCGTTTAATGTCATTTTTTGAAGATGCATTTGCTAACGGTCGTGAAATAAAAGTTAGAATTCAAATGTTCGACGGTGTGGGATTCGATTTAGAAGAAGAATATGACGGTAGCGAACTGTCAGAAAAAATTGAAGATTGGTTTGCTGAAAACACCGTACAAGGACGTTTTAGCCTACAAGATGCCACCGAAAACTTCATGCAATTTGAACAAGTACGCATACCAATGATGAATGATAAAGGACGTGCAGTTGATGCGAGAAGCTGGTTGCGCGATTTGCAAAAGTATTTAAAAGAAGACCCGTTCACTATGGAATCTAAACTCTATATGCGAGGATTGGGAGAGGCATGGCTAATTTTAGGTGAGAAATAACAAAACTAATTAAAACAAAATAAAATGAAAAAGTCAATATTTATATTGGTCATGCTTTTGGTTGTATCTACCACATACACTAAAAGTCAGAACCAACTTGGGAAATCTGATGATTTAGCTCGCATATCGCTTACTCCAATTGTTCCTGATGAGTTAAAACACATTCCGGACAATGCGCGTAAACTGTTGACAAACAAATTAAGTAATGTTGCTGCAAAAAATGGTCTTTCTGGCTCGGCAACAAATCCTCGATTTGTTATTACAGCAAATGCAGACATATTAACAAAAGATATAACCCCAACAGCTCCGCCGAAAACAGCTATTACACTTAACATTACTTTTTATATAGCAGACGTAGTAGCACAAACAGTATTTGCGTCCACCATGTTGGAAGTCAAGGGAGTTGGCGACAACGATGCTAAAGCGTACACGGCAGCTATTAATCGTGTTGCTCCACAAAACCCGCAACTCAAAGCATTGATAGAAGAGGGTAAAACAAAGATTATTGAGTATTACAATTCTCAATGCGACTTTATTTTAAAAGATGCGCAAGCGCAAGCCGACACACGTGAATTTGGGTATGCTTTGTATATTTTATCGTCAGTACCGACCGTTTGTAAAGAGTGTTACGACAAGGCTACTGATATGATACCTATTATATATAAACAATACCTCGACTTTAAATGCATGGAAGATCTTACAAAAGCCAAAGCCGCCTGGGGTCAAAAAGATTATGACAATGCTCTCAGATACTTGTCGGAGATATTGCCTGACAGCAAATGTTACGATGAAGCATCTGCGCTATACAAAAAAATAGAGCAGGAAGGGTGTAATCAGGCGCTCGGTGCAGCAAAAGGCGCTTGGGCTGCTTTAGATGCTATTCAGGCAGCAGAATATCTTTCTCAAATATCAGCCTCTTGCGATTGTTTTGCTGAAGCCGAAAAGCTTCAAGCCGAAATTCAAATAAAAGTTCGTGAAGATCAAAAACGCGAATGGGAAAGAAGGATAATCAAAGAGGATAGAGATTACGCTCTTCAAAATAAAAGGATTGATAGCGAAGTAGAAATAGCTAAAGCAACTCTCGAAGCTGCATCAACTATTGCAACAGCAGCAATTGAAAACAAAGCATACGGATGGGGCTATTACACTAATCTTTTGTGGATTTACGGCTTATAACCAACTTTTTTACAGATCAAAAAAGGGACATGTTTTTTCACACAAGTCCCTTTTTTATTTTCAGCCAACCTATAAGCCGGATTTTGTAGCAAAATTATTGCTTTCTGTCATTTATCTCGACCATCAATCACTTGATGGCTCTATCGACCTACCCCTCGACATCGGGTGGGCAGCCCTCAAACGCCGATATACATGGTCTTTCAACCCGAGATTCACACGGTCCGTACTGTCACCAGATACGCCGGTATGCTCTTACCATACCTTCTCACCCTTACCATACATAAGTATGGCGGTTATTTTCTTCTGCTACATATACCCTCACGGATATCTTCCTGTTAGGAAGCTCGGTGCCCTATGTTGTCCGGACTTTCCTCTGTGGTCACTTCCACAGCGACAGAACGGTCAGCTGATTATTTCGATAAAATTACCATTGTTGCTCCAAAACCATACTCCTTAAATGAAGCATCATGATATTCATATTTTTTGTACTCTCTGTCTAATGTTCTACGTATTTCGTTTTTTAATGTTCCGTTTCCTAATCCATGAATAAATACAACGCGCTTAAATTTTTCTGATAGTGCGTTATCAAACTCTATTCTAAATTGCCTCATTTGAATATCTAACATCTCTTTAGGTGTAAGTCCAGCCGTATTTTCAACGAGAGATTGAATATGTAAGTCCACCTCTTTTAAAAAATTCTCTTTAGGTTTCTCTTTTTTTGTATTCTCACTTGGCGCTGTGTCAAGCAAAATTTTATCTGCAACAACTACACTGTTCTCTTTAGTGAGAGTTTCTATTGCTTTTTTAAACTCCGCTGTATTGCTATCTGTATCAACCAAACGGTACATAATTGACGGAGTATCAAAAAAACTGTTTTTTTTAAACATTAAACTGTTTGTAAAAACAGAGGTTTCAATCTCTATTTTTGCTTGCCAAGGTTTTATTAGAGGGACACTGTTTTTAGAATAAAAATTAAGGTTAACTGTGATTTCAATAGTATCGTAAGAGTATTTGTTTTTATCAATTGAATAAATAAAACTGTTTTTATTAGGAGCAATTATTTGCGTGTTGATAAACTTGTTTGTTAATTTATTTGATTCATATACAGAGACAAACAGATGATAATTACAGTCATTTACAATATGCACATTTAATAAATCTGATTTGCTTATCTGTTCTTTCTGTGGAACAATGGCAACGTATGCTTTTGGGGTATTATTTCCGCTTAGAATGGTTCCTTGTGGAAAGAATATCAACTCATTATGGTAATTTACAGGGATTTCAACCTCATTTTTTGTAGAAATAGTTACATCTTTTGATTGTGAATTTTCAGTATCGACAACAACCAACTCTTTTCGAAACATAGGAATTTCAAAACCCGAATCGTCAATAACCATAATACGATTATCGGGTAAAATCGAAGCAACTTTACCTCCCCCAACATCATTCAAATAACGTACAGTGTCACCAATTTTTATATCCATATCATTATAAATTTATCTGCTATTAAACTTATATCTAAGGTTTTATATCAAGTCCATATTTTCATTGATAGTTAAAATAACTTACCAAGCAACAAAAAAACGTACATTGAATTCTATAAATCTAAATCAACTCATATTATACCAATTCTAATTTAAAAATAGTCCAATATTTTTTAAATTTCACAATTGTAAACACCAATGAAACAAATACATAGCTCAAACAAACGACAGTGAAGTTTGAACTATAGTAGCTGTCAAATCGGTATTATACTACAAACTTAATAAAATAAAATAAAAAATAATTATTAAGAAATTAATTTATTTAATGCCCTATACTCTAAAAGTATCAGATCATTTGAACCAAATTAACGTAATTATTGTTATTAAAATATTAGTAAATAATTAGGATTATTATAAAATAGTTTCTACCTTGTAAGACAATTAATTATATCATTTAAGGCTTCAAAATGTTGCTGAATAAATACACTTAAACATTATTCATATGAAGACGTCAGTAATAAAAGAGCAATTTAGTATAGATTATATTTTAAACTCGTCAGTTAAAATTTTATTTAATCGTTTAAGCTGTCCTTTAGGATTATCAGAGTGGTTTGCAGACAATGTTACTCTAAAAGATGATATATTTACATTCCATTGGGGAAAACATTCACAGAAAGCCAGATTGCTAAGTGTAAAAGAGCCCGAGTATATCCGTTTTAAGTGGATTGAAAATAAAGCCAGCGACAGTGAAAATGATTACTATTTTGAATTTCAAATAACACAAGACGATTTAACAGGAGATGTTCATTTAACCGTCACTGACTTTGCTCCGCCAGATGAAATTGAAGATGCTAAAATATTGTGGGACACTGAAATAAATGATTTAATACGTTTATTGGGAGCATAATACCAATTTTGCTACACCACTTATGAGTAAAAATCGTTAATTTTGCAGTTGACAAACGATTTTACGATTGAAAAAACTCCACATATTAGTTTTAAAGAATTTTATTGGACCATTAATAGCATCTTTTCTAATATCGCTATTTGTGTTACTTATGCAGTTTCTTTGGCGTTACGTCGAAGATTTTGTTGGTAAGGGGCTTTCTATAGGCGTAATTCTTGAAATTTTGATGTATGCCAGCTCATCATTAGTTCCTATGGCTTTGCCGCTTGCTGTTTTATTATCTTCAATAATGGTTTTTGGCAATTTGGCAGAGCATAATGAACTAATGGCGATAAAATCGGCTGGCGTATCTCTAATTAGAATTATGCAACCTATAATGATTATAACCATATTCATATCAATATTTGCGTTCTACTTTTCCAATTATACACTTCCTCGTAGTAACCTAAAAATGAGGTCATTATTGTACGATATATCCAACAAGCCTCCTGAAATTATTATACCTACCGGCACTTTTTATAATGAATTACCCGGATATTCAATAAAAGTTGGAGGGCGTGATAGAGAGACAAAAATGTTATACGATCTTTTAATATATGACCATTCAGCAGGTCGCGGAAATATCAGTGTTACCATTGCCGAAAAAGGTATGATGTATTATGTCAATGAACATCAATATATTATACTTCATCTGTTCAATGGTGCGATGTATGAAGACGAGCAAGTGAAAAATCAGTCGCAAAGGTATAGTTTTCCACATAGACGACATACTTTCGAAGAACAAAAAATTGTATTTGACATAACTGGCTTTGGGTTAAAGAGATCTGATGAAAATCTTTTTAAGAGTCATTATAAAACTCTTGGAACAAAAGATCTGTCGCTTGCGATGGATACCCTGCAAATGAAAATATCCGAGCAAATATCCAATCTTAAAGATAACCTGGTAAAATCCAACTACTTCAGACGTTTAAGCAATCCTCATAATGATAGTATTGAAGTTGTTTTCCCAAAAACAAAGCTATCTACGGACAGCCTAATGAGCTCTTTTGAACTGTCAATGCAAAAAGCAACGATAAGTTCTGCACTATCGTTCGCCAGAAACACTCAGTCGTTCATACAAAGCGAAAACGGAGCATTAAAAAGCCGACAAATTTGGAAAATAAAGCATGAAGCCGAATGGCATAATAAATATACTCTATCATTGGCATGCATTGTGCTGTTTTTTATTGGGGCGCCTTTAGGGGCAATTATTAGAAAAGGAGGAATAGGAATGCCTGTTGTTGTAAGTGTGATTTTATTTATTACCTATTATGTATTAGGAATGCTTGGGAAAAAATCAGCTGAACAAAATCAAATAGCTGTATGGTTGGGCATGTGGTTATCAACAATTATTTTTGTTCCTATAGGAATTTTTCTAACTTCACGTGCATTAAGAGATCGTGTAATAATTAACGTTGATCCTTACATAAAGCTTGTTACTACTCCGTATCGTTTTTTAGTAAAACGGATTAGATTATATAAAATTAAAACTGTTAACAAAAGAAGGTGAACAATTAATATAAAATAAGTGTCTGATTATCAATATACATTCAACAATTGTTGTAAAACTTTATAGAAATGAACATTCTATTTTTAACAAATAAAATGCCTTATCCTCCAACAGATGGGGGCACAATATCAACATTGAATATGATTAAGGTGTATAGTATGGAGGGAAACAGTGTTACTGTGTTGGCAATGAATACACACAAACATAATTTCGATGTCAAAGACATGCCAGAAGAACTTACTAAAAATATCAGATGGCACACTTGTTATGTAGATACCAGAATTAAGCCACCTGAAGTGCTCTTCAATTTAATGTTTTCAAATATACCATATAATGCAAAGCGTTTTATATCAAATACTTATCGCAATAAGTTAAAGCAAATACTTAGTCAAGAAAAATTTGATATTGTTCAGTTAGAGGGTTTGTATTTATATCCTTATATTTCAACCATTAGAAAAAGTTCTAATGCTTTAATCGCTTTCCACGCTCACAATGTAGAACAGGAGATATGGAAACGTACAGTCAGAAATCAAAATCCAGGATTAAAACGTATGTACAACCGTGTATTGTCTGTTAGAATGCAACGCTTAGAAAATAGATCCTTACATAAGTTTGATATATTAGTCCCTGTGACTGAACGAGATAGTCATATTCTTGATTTTTTAGGAAATGAAAATGTGACTTATGTAGCGCCGACAGGTGTCATATTGTCAAATTTTGAAATTCCTGAAAATTTACCTGCTCCAAAGCATAATACTCTGTTTTTTATAGGCGCTTTAGATTGGTTTCCAAATCAAGAGGGAATGCTATGGTTTTTAGATAATGTCTGGCACTTAGTATTAAAAGAATATCCCGATATTGAGCTACATATAGCAGGAAGAAATGCTCCAGCAAATTTTGAACATAAATTAAACAGAAAAAATGTGGTTTTTCACGGACAGGTTGAAGATGCCAAAGAATTTTGCCTTAAATACAACATAATGATTTCTCCATTGTTAACAGGTTCTGGAATGAGAGTAAAACTAATTGAGGCAATGGCTTTGAAAAAACCCATAGTCTCAACTTACGTCAGCGCCGAGGGAATTAAAGTTGTTAACAAAATTCACATGACATTAGCACACGATGAATATGAATTTGCAAATGGAATAATTGACCTGTTAAAAAATCCTGAAAGATGTAAAATGTACTCAGAAAATGCCAGACTGCACGTTGAAAAGCATTTCGACAGTGTTAAAATAATGCAAGGATTATTGAAGTTTTACAAATATATGTTAGAAAAGAGACAAAAATAATGAGCCTCTATATATTCATTGTTTTACTGCTGATTGCAATCTACCCTTACGTTATCTATCCTGTTATAGGGTACGTTATAGTTTGCATAAAAAGATTGTTTTCGCCTAATATTAACCATGATAACTCGACAGAATATAAAACAATTACTTTGTTAATTGCAGCCTATAACGAAGAACTTTTTATAAACGAAAAAATTAAAAATACAGTAGAACTTGATTATCCAAAAGATAAATTAAAAGTAATTTTTGTCACAGATGGCTCGGACGATAAAACTCCCGAAATTGTATCTGCGCACAAAGAATTTGTTCACATGCATTTGAATGAAAGGAGAGGAAAAATACATGCAATGCATAGAGGTGTATTACAAGCAGATAGCGAAATAGTGGTTTTTTGTGATGCAAATACATACCTAAACAAAGACTCCTTAAAACATATATCTAATGCTTTTCAAAATCCCAAAGTCGGTTGTGTTTCAGGCGAAAAGAGAGTTATATCTGATAAAAAAGATAGTGCAGCGCCAGCGGGCGAAGGATTTTATTGGAGATTTGAAAGTTTTTTGAAAAAAATTGATAGCGAATTATATACAGCCGTAGGAGCAGCAGGCGAACTGTTTGCAATTAGACGCGATTTGTATGAAGAGATACCTAACGACACTATTTTAGACGATTTCTTACTAACATTGTCTATAGTTAAAAAAGGATATAAAATAAAATATGAGCCTCGTGCGATAGCTTCAGAATATGGCTCGGTAAGTGTCAAGGAGGAGATGAAAAGAAAATATAGGATATCTGCAGGCTGTTTTCAGGTTCTTTTCAGAAACCCGTGGCTGATAAACATTTTTAAATATCCAGTAGTGGCTTTTCAATTTATTTCACACAAGCTAATGCGTTGGTTGACAACTCCATTGATAATAGCGATATTAATTCCATATAACATAGCATTAGCTATCATATACCCAGATAACAAGCTTATTATCACTCTACTAATTCTCCAAGCATTGTTTTATCTTTTTAGCATTTTTGGATATTTTATACAGCATTTGAATCTAAAAAACAAATATCTATTTATTCCATATTATTTTACAATGGCCAATGTTGCACAGTTTGTTGGATTGTGGCGTTTTATAAAAGGTAACACAAGCGTAAAATGGGAAAGAGCTGAACGTATTAAAAGAAAATAAAAAATAAATCATAATGACAAACACCGTACAACTGAACACGATAGAAGAAGCAGTTGAAGATATTAAAGCTGGCAAAATTGTAATAGTTGTAGATGACGAAGATCGTGAAAATGAAGGCGATTTTATAGCATCGGCAGAATTAGCTACACACGAAACAGTAAACTTTATGGCAACACACGGTCGTGGCTTAATTTGTTGTGCTATCCCTGATGAAAGAGCAGACGAGCTAGAACTTGAACTTATGGTGGGTAAAAACACTTCACATTACGACACTCCGTTTACAGTTTCTGTCGATCTTGTAGGATATGGCTGTTCAACAGGTATTTCAGCGTTAGACAGAGCTAAAACCATTAATGCACTTGTAGATCCAAAAACTAAGCCAGAAGAATTAGGCAGACCTGGTCATATTTTTCCACTCAGAGCAAAAAATCGTGGAGTTATAAGACGTGCGGGTCACACTGAAGCTGCTGTCGATTTAACTAGAATGGCTGGTTTAAGACCTGGCGGCGTGCTTGTTGAGATTATGAATGAAGATGGCACGATGGCACGACTACCACAACTACTTAAAATTGCCAAAAAATTTGACATGAAAGTAATTAGCATAGAAGACCTGATTGCATATAGATTAAAAAGCGAAAGTCTTGTGATTAAAGGCGTTGAAGTTGATATGCCAACAAAATACGGACATTTTCATTTAATCCCGTTTCTACAAAAAAGCAATGGTCTTGAACACATTGCCCTTATAAAAGGAGAGTGGGATGACGATGATGAGATTTTGGTAAGAGTACACTCAAGCTGTATGACAGGCGATATTTTTGGCAGTCAACGCTGTGACTGTGGAGATCAGCTTCACAAAGCAATGGAACTAATTGAAAAAGAGGGACGTGGAGTAATTGTGTATTTAATGCAAGAGGGGCGCGGTATTGGACTTATGAACAAAATAAAAGCCTACAAGCTGCAAGAAGAGGGTTTAGATACTGTCGAAGCAAATATAGAGTTAGGTTTTGCAGCCGATGAGCGCGATTATGGAATAGGCGCACAGATTCTCAGACAACTAAATGTTCGCAAAATGCGCCTTTTAACAAATAACCCAGTGAAACGCATTGGTCTTGAAGGCTACAATCTTCAAATCGTTGGAAATGTAAGAATTGAAGGAGAGGTAACGTGTTACAATAAAAGATACTTGGAGACTAAGGCTAAAAAGCTGAAACATAATATAAATCTTTTTAAGTACGAGGAATAGAACACAGATAACACGGATTAAACGGATTATCACAGTTTTTCAAGGCGGTGTCTCATTCTTTTCTTTTAACTTTCAACACATCGATGGTTGTTGAGCGGAGTCAAAAGACTTAGCTCATTTCGACTCCGCTCAATGACCAAGTACAACGCTTCGCTCTGTGCAAGTATTGCTCATTGCTCATTGTTCATTCTATAGATATTTGAAAAATATGAGCAGTGTGCTTATCAATATCTATTTGTAAACCGCTTGTTATCAGCTCATTGACAGATGTTTCGATTGTGTTGTTATTGCAAAAAATTCCTTTAATTTTTAATGCCCTGCTTCTGTCTAAGCCCATTACTTCAAATGCGTGCTCAGGGAAGTTGAGCCTAAATGAATGTTTTTTATTACAGTCAAAATTAGCAACTATTAATAAAATATTGTGCCCGAAATATCGCAAATAGGCAAAAATCTTGTCAATATCTAAGTTGTTTTGATTGACGTACATTAGGTCAAAAAATGAGGAGTCGAGTATTTGTCTATACTCTTGTCTGAGGTTGAGCAAATCGGAGTAAAACTTTCTTAATTTTTGCTGCTTGTCTGATAAGTTGTTAACGCTGAATTTACCATAATTGACCCACTTTTGATAATCTTCGATACGCCAGTAATCAAAAATTGTGGTTCTTCCGTCTGAACCACTAAATCCCTCATTATCAGCAGCCTTCTCCCCTATCTCTTGTCCAAAATAGATCATTAAAGGACCTCGATGCATTGTTGCGGCGACAACCATAGCAGGTTGGGCGTGAAAAGGATTGTTACAGAAGTACTTTGAGGCAATTCTCTGTTCATCGTGATTTTCAAGGAAACGCACCAAATATCTGTCTAACCCCTCTTGTTTCCACCAACAATCGGTTAAAAGTTTTGCTGAGCCTCTATTCGTAATTATTTCACGCATAAAGTTATAAAACTGCTCCTTATCATATAAAAAATCAAACCCTCCGTGAAATATAAAATTTCTATATTGCTGCGGATTATATACCTCGCCCATAAATAACAGTTCGGGATAATGTTGCTTAACATTTGCAATTGCCCAATTCCAAAACTCAACAGGAACCATTTCTGCCATATCAACACGAAAAGCATCTATTCCTTTTTTTGCCCAAAAGAGCAATATGTCTAACATTTTATGCCATGTATCGGGAATAGGATTGAAATGACTGCTACCGTTTTTATAGTTTACACCATAGTTCAATTTTACTGTCTCATACCAATCATTTATACTTGGTTTTGATTTAAAGACATCGTTGCCCGTGGCTTTTGCAGGTTCTTCGATATATTCCTCAGAATCAATTGTATATGGGAAATTAATTTTGTCGGGTAAAGTTAACCGTTTTCCAACATAATAGTAGTTATTGTTTACGTTAAATTGCTTACTCGCAATATCATCACTACCAATATTTGAAACGCCTAATGGCAGTTTTTGTGAAAAATAATTCCTGCTAACGTGATTGGGAACAAAATCTATAATAACCTTTAAACCAACATCATGGCATCGCTTAACTAACTGCTCAAACTCGTCCATGCGGTTTGGTATATTTTCTGATAAGTCGGGGTCAACATCGAAGTAATCTTTAATTGCATATGGCGAGCCAGCAACCCCTTTTACAATGCGAGGATTATCAGGTAATAGCGCATATTCAACATACTTTGTACACGAAGCGTGTCTTATAACACCGGTAAACCACACATGTGTTATCCCAAGTTTAACAAACTCGTTTAATGCTTTGACTGTAAAGTGGTTAAACTTTGAGCAACCGTTTTCTTTAATCGTTCCAAACGGTATATTCATACCTTCGTCAACACGAAAAAGTCGGGTGAAAACTTGATATATATTCATGGTTTCTTCTGTTTTTGGTGTCGCTAAGTTAGTAATTTTTTCAGTTTGAGAACATGTTAAACTAAAACACTGAAAAATTAAGTAATGGAAGTTGCGAGATACGAGACACAGCTTATGCGCTGTATCTACTTTCAACTCACTTTACGAGAGACACCATAAAACACAACATCACCACAATATCCTGACATTCAATTGATTGATTATTAATTACACATTGCTAATTGTTAATTGCTTTTCCCTACTTTAATTTACCTGCTACTTGTGTTATCAACTCAAAATCGAACGAAAGAGTGAAGTAAGCATTAAATTTCCACTGATTAACAGTTGGTATTGGAACGCCTAAGGGTAAATCACCTCCTTCACTAAATCCTTTTTTAAGAACTCGAAATTCCGCGATATTTACACCTGCATTGATATGTATAAAGTCAAATATTTTAAGATTTGGACCAAAATAAAAGTTTTTGAATAGGTTTTTTCCACCAAACCCTATAAACCAACCGAAGTCAGTGGTATAGCGTGCCTCTTCTTTTGACAATTTGAATAAACGGACAGTTGCTCCTGTAACTAAGTCAAACTCGACACTTCCTGCATTTTCATTAGTTATCTCGTAACTTTCATAGTTATTAATATCTTTTGGAGCTAACATATATAGAGGCGTTCTATAGGCACGCATTGCAACCCCCTGAACAACAGCAACTTGCTTGCCTCGCTTGTCTCTTGAAGCAAGTTGTGCTCTTAACTCCGCTGCTTCTGATTTTGCATGCTTTCGCTCGTGATCTACCTTTATATAAGATTGTTGAGCCAGTGAAAGAGTATCGCGAAGGGAATCGATAATCTTTTTGTTATCTTCATACCGAGAGGAGATTTTTGATATCTCCTCATCTTTACGCTCTATTTCGCGCTGTTTCTCTTGAATACTTTGTCTCAACAAATCTATTTCTCTTAGTCTGCCTGATGTTTCTTGTTCTTTAGCATTTAACTTACCTTCTAAGGTTACTAAATCAATTTTTGAATCAAGAATTGCCATATTGTACAACTCTTCTTTTTGTTTGATAGTAGCATCTTTTTCTTGTAACTGTGCTTTCTGATTCTCAATAAGTTCCTTTTGTTTCGATATTTCCTGACGTAGGTCGGTTATTTTATTGTTCAAATCAACGCTAGATTCAGTTAATTCACGATATTTTGTTTCTATTGAATCTGCTACGAATTCCCAGTGATCACAAGCTTGTTTTAACGAATCTGCTCTAAGCAACAGTGAATTAGAAAACATATTACCCGATTCGACCAACTGTTTAAATTCGATAATTGAATCGGAATATACATTAACAACTTGCTCTAATGAGTCTATTTTTAAAAATGCTTGCTCTATAATATAATTAGTTAAATCTGAACTAATTGTATCATTCTGATAATTCTGATTTTGCTGTAACGTTGGATTAAAACTTTTACCATTTAGGTTAAAAGTAACAAACGAAAAAGCTACAATAATAATTAACAAGTCCTTCATTTGAATAATAGCGCTTTAAATAATACAAATTTGCATAATTTACCATAAGCAACACAGCCACAGGCTGCGATATAGTAAGTTAAATAAATTAATTTAAAAAATGGATTCAAAAACTAATAATGTTATTTGTTATAATCGCTAAATTTTTTTCTACCGAAAATAAAAAAGTTAATTACAATACTTTTTGTCCATATTTCAGGAAAAGTTTTTAAGCCTGTTCTGTCGATTTTATACTGTTTTCGCATTGAGAAAAAACTCCAATAGGCTCGAAACAATGCTAATGAAAACTTAAATTTACCTTGTATAAAAAATATCGATGCTGAAGCTAAATCTAAGAAAAAACGTACGAGCAAAACCTTTGCCAAACTTCTTTTTTTAAGATTCTTATATAAAAGCAAGAGATTGTTTCTGTAGTTTAGAAATATTTTCCTTGGACTGTTGTTTGGAAGAGTACCTCCTCCTACGTGGTAAACTGTAGAGTTATGGCAATTATAAACCTGATAACCAGCATTTTTCATTCTCCAGCATAAATCAATCTCTTCCATGTGTGCAAAAAAGTTATCGTCAAATCCTCCAAGATTATGAAAAAGCTCGGCTCTAACAAACATACATGCGCCACTTGCCCAAAAAACGGGAATTGAAGTATCATATTGTCCGTTATCTTTTTCAAGTTTTGAAATTATACGCCCTCTACAGAATGGATATCCCAAATAGTCGATAAAACCTCCTGCTGCACCTGCATACTCAAAAGTATCTCTATCTGAATATGATAAAAGTTTTGGCGCTGCAGCAGCCATTTTTTCATTTCTCTCAAACTCACTAATCACAGGTAATATCCAATTAGGAGTAACCTCAATGTCAGAATTTAATATTATATAGTACTCTGCTTCAATCTTTTGCAATCCTTTATTGTATCCACCTGTAAATCCATAGTTTTTATCTAAGCATACTAAATTAACCTGTTGAAAATTATTTTTTACAAACGATACCGAGTCATCTGTTGAACCATTATCAATAACAGATATTGAAATATCGGGATGTGTGGAGTGTTCAACAACAGTCGGCAAAAATTTTTTAAGGTAATGAACACCGTTCCAATTAAGTATTGCGATTGCGATTTTTGACCTCATTGTTTTATAAGTGATAAAACGATATAAATAGTTAATAACAAACTATATAATACTTATATTATATCTGTTTTTAATAAATTTTAATTGCTAGTAATTCTTTTTATAGTTAAAGTGCTGTTATTTAACAACTTTACATAAAAAGTAAACTAACCGAATGCAAAAATAATCAATTTTTAAAAGCAACCTAATGAAGTTACAAGCAATGTGCAATTAGCAATGAACAGTTACGAATTACGAATTACGAATTACGAATTAAAAATTTGTCGTGTACTAAAACAATCGGTATAAATTTTGGTAGCATTGAGTAAAGTTTAAAATTAATGACTAATTTTAACGGTCAAATGGCACGATATTTTATCTAGTTACAAAAAAACAGAAATGGACTTTACTCTTCAAGAACAAAAATATGTACTATCAAGTTTTGAAAATTTAATTTCATCGTGTCCACGCTGTCATGACGATGAAAAAATAAAATTGCTACGAAAAGCCTTCGAGTTTGCACATAAAGCACATTACCCCACAAGACGTAAATCGGGTGAACCGTATATTATACATCCTATAAGTGTTGCACTAATTTGTTGTACAGAGTTGAACTTAGGAACCACATCTATGGTTGCCGCATTACTGCACGATGTTGTTGAAGATACTGAAGTTACTGTTGAAGATATAAAAAATGAGTTTGGCGAGGAGATATCCATCATGGTCGATGGTTTAACAAAAATCAGCGGTGCAATTAGTGTCACAAACTCAATGCAGTCAGAGAACTTTAAGAAAATCTTGATGACTATGTCGCAAGATATCAGGGTTATGCTGATAAAGCTTGCTGACAGACTACATAATATACGCACTTTAGACTCGATGCCACGCCACAAACAACTGAGGATAGCATCAGAGACTTTTTATATTTTTGCTCCTATCGCCCACCGTATAGGCTTATACTCCATTAAAACAGAATTAGAAGATAATGCTTTTAGAATTAAACAACCAAAAGAGTGTGCCGAAATAGAACGAAAACTTAAAAACACTGATGCTCAAAGGACAATGCTTATTAACAAGTTTTCGCTTCCGATTGCGGCTCGCCTTACAGAAAAAAAGTACGATTTTGATATTTCCGGTCGCCCAAAAAGCTTGTATGGAATATATCAAAAAATGATAAAAAAGGGGATACCATTCGAGGAGATATATGATTTATTTGCAATCAGAATAATTTTCACACCAAAAGAAAATGAGGGTAGCGAAAAGGAGCAATGTTTTAAAATTTATTCTATAGTTACTGATATTTATACTCCTCGCCCTGACAGATTAAGAGATTGGGTAACAACGCCAAAAGAGAATGGATATGAATCGCTGCATTCAACCGTAATGGGACCAAATGGACAATGGGTCGAAGTGCAAATAAGAACAAGAAGAATGGACGAAATTGCCGAATTTGGCTACGCAGCTCATTTCAAATATAAAGGCAATCAAAGTAATGAACGTGGTCTTGATAATTTGTACGACATAATGCGCGAAGCTATTGTAACAGCAGACCCCGATGCTGACGAGTTTATGGAAAATATCAAATCAATTTTAACAACATCAGAAATAACAATTTTCACACCTAAAGGCGATATGCATTCATTTCCACAAGGAGCAACTGCTTTAGATTTTGCATACGCTATTCACGAAGACATTGGAAATCACGCAATTTCTGCTAAAGTTAACCACAGAATCATGCCTTTAAACTATAAACTTAAAAATGGCGATCAAATTGAAATTATTACATCACAAAAACAAAAACCAAATTTTGAATGGCTTAATATCGTAAAAACCGCTAAAGCTCGCTACAGTTTACGCAAGGTGATCAATCAAGAAGTGGATAAAAAGGCGACTGTTGGGCAAAAAAAATTAGATAGTTTACTAACTGAACTGAATTTAACTGTAACGCCGAGAATTATTGAGAAAATAAAAATACATTATAATATAGAACAAGACAAAGATGAGAGACTCGTTTTTGCCTATCTATCTGAACAAGAACTAACTTTAGATATCCTAAGAAAAATTCTTAGACAAAGTTCACCAGAGAAAAAAATATTGTTCTGGACCATTAAAAGTAAGGAGAATCCAACAAAAGAGACAGATAAACCAATAACCAAAACCAAGTACAACTATACATTGGCTGACTGTTGCAGACCCATACCAGGCGATCCCGTATTAGGATTTAAAATGCGCCAAAACAGTATCCAAATCCATCATGTAAATTGCCCAGAAGCCGTAAAGCTATCTTCTCAACACGGAGATAAAATAGTTGAAGTTGACTGGTTTAGTCGAGAACAAAAAGCATTTTTGTCGGATTTAAGAATATCAGGAGTAGATAGGATGGGATTGGTTAATGATATAACTACAGTTTTAAGCAAAGAGTTAGATGTAAATATGCGTTCTATAAATGTTTACACTCACGACGGTATTTTTGATGGTTCTATTGAATTATACGTGAGATGTATAGAGGATTTAAATGATATTACTTCTAAATTAAAAAAAATACAAGGAGTTGATAAAGTACTGAGACCTATGTAAATTGAGTTAAAAGTTGAAAGTTTATAAAGTTTAAAGTTTAAAGTCTGAAGTTAGAAGTTGGAAGTTGGAAGTTGGGAGTTGGGAGTAGAGCAATTGGTTGTTGATATATCTTGTAAAAGCAGCCTATTTTTTTCTATAGACCTTACTTTTTTGATAATACCAACTAAAAAATTTACTCAATTTTTTTCGCTTAGTTGAAAAAGACAAAAAAAACACTTTACATTTATAACATTTTGAATTTAAGCCAATTAACCAACAATTGTTCATTGTTAATTGTTAATTGTTAATTGATTAAAAATTGCTTAAAGTTATTGTAACAAAAAAATCACTTATTTATGACTAAAAAAAAACAAGCAAATCGACAAAAATTATTATATTTATGCAATCTTTGAATAATACCGATTGGACACACACAATAGTCCAAATTTCGCTATCGCTCTTTTGGACTATGTGTCTGTAACATTGGCATTTACAATTTGTAAAATTTAAAAAATATTGGACATTTTTTAAATTACAATTGGTATAAAAAGTATATATATTTAACACCATTAGATATGAGCTACTTAAAATTTGTAAAAGACCAATTAATAAACCTTGAGTTTTCTTTAAAACATGAGTTTATACGAACTAACCGTTCTGGAGCTTATGGCAGTACAACCATAATTAACTGTAACACAAGAAAATATCACGGACTGTTAGTTTGTCCAATAAAAGAAAATGATAATAACAGGCATGTTTTGTTAAGCATGGTAATGCCAACCATTGTAATTGATAAATACGAATTTAACCTTGGAATACACAAATTTAGTGGTGGAGTATATGAACCAAGAGGACATAAGTACATTGAATATTTGTCAGTTGACGTTGTTCCAACCATTGTTTACAATGTCGGTGAAGTTAAACTTGGTGTTGAGCAAATTCTAGATGACGAAGAGTGCAGGGCATTAATTAGATATACAGTTCTTGAAACTCCAAAGCCTATTACTTTAAGGCTCAAATCATTACTAGCATTCCGTAGTGTTCACGATTTGTCTAAAGCTAATATGCATGCCAATGTAAGACCAGAAATGGTTGACAATGGTATCAGAATAAAAATGTACGAAGAATATCCATATCTGTACATGCAAACAAATAAAACTCCTGACTTTGTTCACATGCCAGACTGGTTTTACAATATTGAATATCAAGAGGAACAAGAACGAGGATATCCATACCAGGAAGATCTTTTTACTCCCGGATATTTTGAATTACCTATGCGAAAGGGAGAAACTATTGTATTTGTCGCTGGCACTGAGCCTATGGGACCATTGAAAATGAAAAGACGTTTTACAGCAGTAGAAAAAAGCCGAATACCTCGTACAAACTTTGAAAACTGTCTTTACAACTCAGCACACCAATTTATTGAAAAACAAGGAAAAAACACTTACATAGTGGCTGGTTACCACTGGTTTGATTCACGATCTCGCGACGCTTTTATAGCCGCACCAGGCATAACACTGCCGTTGAACAAATATCAGAGATTTATGGACGTTCTCGACACTGCTCAAAAACAACTTAAAAACGGACTGTTCCCTCAATCATTGAATGGAGGTAATATTGAGCAAGAAAAAAGTGTCGATACACCTCTTTGGTTTATTTATGCCATACAACAACTCAAAGATCATATATCATTCGATACATTAACTCAAAAATACTGGAAATCTATCAAATCAATTTTAGATAGTTACTATGCGGGTACAGAATGTAATATAAAAATGACTGATCACTGCTTAATCTACTCTGGATTAGACAATTATCCTCAAACATGGATGAATGCACGTGATAAAAACAAACCTGTAACATTACGAAAAGGATATGTTGTCGAAGTAAATGCTTTATGGTACAATGCTGTTTGTTTTGCTGTTGAAATAGCAAAAGAGCTAAATGACAAAGCGTTCTTGAAAAAATGGGAGCATATTCCTGCTGTCACAAAACAATCCTTTATAAATAAATTTTGGATTTCTGAAGAAAATTATCTTGCCGACTATTGCACAACACATCAACAAGATAGAAGCATTAAACCAAATCAAATTATAGCTGCTGCATTGCCTTACTCAATGTTAGATGACAATCAGAAAGTTGATATACTAAACTTTACGAAACATAAGTTGTTAACTAAGAAAGGACTACGTACATTATGTCCCGCTGATGAAAGATATAAACCATACTTTTCTGGTTCTCATGCAGATAGAGAACAAGCGTATCATCAGGGAACGGTTCATCCTTGGTTACTTGAGTTTTACGCAAAAGCACTTGTATCTGTGTATGATAAAGACGCTTTGCCTGAGTTAAACAAAATTTACTACAATTTTGAAGAAGATATGACAGTACGAGGAATTAGCACTATAAACGAGGTGTATGATGGAGATCCTCCACATCAACCACGAGGGGCTATTTCACAAGCATGGAGCGTTTCGGCAGTACTGCAAATTAAAATGTTAATGGATAAATTAGTAACACAAGACAAATAGTGTTTTAAATATATAAATTATGAGGGTTTTGATGTTTGGGTGGGAATTTCCGCCACATATTACAGGAGGTTTAGGAACAGCTTGCTATGGACTTACGAAAGGCTTAGCATTTAACGGAGTAAAAGTACACTTTGTCGTTCCAAAGGTTTACGGTGGTGAAGATCAAAGCCAAATAACGCTTCATGCAGCCGAAGGAGTTGAATTCAGCGAACGAAACTTTAGCTTTGGAGAATTTTACGAACAGATGCGTTATTTTGAAGTTGGTTCCAATATAATACCATACCTATCACCCGATGAGTATGAAATTTTAGTTAATGAAGACGTTAGACACGATACAATAACGTCGGAGAAAATACTCGGAAGGAAGTTCAAGTTTTCAGGAGCGTACGGAAAAAACCTTATGTTAGAAGTAAGCCGTTATGCAATGGTCGCTTCCGTCATAGCCAGACAATTAAAATCTGACTTCGATATAATCCATGCACACGACTGGCTAACATATGCAGCAGGTGTCGCGGCTAAACGTGCTACAGGAAAACCTCTTGTGGTTCATATGCACGCCACAGAGTATGACAGAAGCGGAGAAGGTAATATAAACCGACAGGTTCATGATATCGAAAAAATGGGAATGAGCGAAGCCGATACTGTTATTTCAGTGAGTAACTTTACCCGCAGTATAATAATTAATAAGTACGGAATTGCTCCCGACAAAGTTGTTACCGTTCATAACGCTGTTGAAGCCGATGAGAGTGAACGTGCAGAATATAAAAAATATATACCCGAAAAAATAGTAACTTTCTTAGGTAGAATTACTTACCAGAAAGGTCCAGACTATTTTGTACAAAGTGCTCTCAAGGTGTTACAAAGAGATCCTAATGTTAGATTTGTAATGGCAGGCTCTGGCGACATGCTTAACAGAATGATTAAACGAGTTGCAACTCTGGGAATTGCTGATAATTTTCATTTTACAGGATTTTTGAAAGGTCCCGAGGTAACAAAAATGTTTGCCATGAGCGATGTATATGTAATGCCCTCTGTATCAGAACCATTTGGCATATCGCCACTTGAAGCCATGCGAAGTAACGTTCCTGTTATTATTAGCAAACAATCGGGCGTATCAGAAGTATTGAAGCATGCTGTAAAAGTTGACTTTTGGGATGTTGACGCTATGGCTGATGCTATTTACGGACTGTTGCACTACAAGGCTCTCTCAACAATGTTTAAAGAGCTTGGAAAAGACGAAGTCGATAACTTAAAGTGGGACAACTCGGCAGCAAAAGTTAAAAACGTTTATATAGATACCATAACAAAAGTTATGGGTTAAAAAAATTAGCTTAAAAGTTTAGAAATAAATATAATACAGATAAATCATGAAGAAAATTTGCCTATATTTTGAGGTTCATCAGCCATATCGACCAAGAACTTATCGTTTTTTCGATATTGGTCATAACCACAACTATTTTGACGATTATGCCAACAAAAATCAAATGAGACGATTGGCAGAAAAGTGTTATCTTCCTGCAAATCAAATTATATTAGATCTTTTGAACAAACATAAAGGCAAATTCAAGATAGCTTTTTCTATTTCAGGAGTCGCAATTGATCTAATGAAACAATACACACCAGAAGTTTTAGACTCATTTCAAAAATTGGCTAAGACAAAACATGTGGAATTTCTAGCCGAAACTTATGCTCACTCGTTGGTTGCATTAAAAAACAAAGAGGAGTTTTTGGCTCAAGTCGTGCAACACAGCAAAACCATAGAGGAGCTGTTTAACTATAAACCAAAGACCTTTAGAAATACCGAACTTATATATTCAAATGACATAGGTGCCGACGTCTTTGAATTGGGATACGAAGGAATTGTTGCCGAAGGCGCTAAACATATTTTGGGTTGGCGTAGTCCTAATTTTGTTTATGTCAATCCAGTTTGTCCCAAACAAAAGGTACTTCTTAGGAATTTTAAACTTAGTGACGATATAGCATTTCGTTTCTCTGACCGAAATTGGGACCAATGGCCCCTAACAGCAGAAAAATATGTTACGTGGCTTAAAAATATTGATGCAAAAGAGGAGATTGTAAACATATTTATGGATTATGAAACATTCGGCGAGCATCAACCGCACGACTCTGGTATTATGGATTTTCTGCGATATTTTCCCGAACACGTTATCAAAAGTAAAGAGTTAGAATTTGTTACACCTGCCGAAGCAGTAAAATCACTGCAACCAATATCGCCCATAAATATTGAATACCCAACGTCATGGGCTGACGAAGAACGTGACACCACCGCTTGGCTTGGAAACGAACTACAAAAAGACGCTGTTAATAAACTCTACGAAATGCAGAATTTTATTAATTCGCAAACAGACCCAGAGATAAAAAAAATATACTATTACCTACAATCCAGTGATCATTTCTACTTAATGTCAACGAAATGGTTCTCTGATGGTGGTCACAAACGCTTTAATCCTTTTGGTTCGCCTTATGAGGCATATATAAATTTTAGAAATATACTCAACGACTTTATGCTATTTACAGGTTTTACCTTCGATATCAGACACGAGCTTGAGCGATTAACAAAAGTTAATAGAAGACAAGAGGAAATTATACGTGAATTAAGGCATTTAACAGGAACAACCAAAGCTAAACCAAGTAGGAAAACCTCTCAAACCAAGAAAACTGCTACTACCGAAGAAAGTTCGGCTGAGGATGCGAAAAAAGAAAATATAGCTAAAGCAAAAGCACAACCTGTGAGCAAAAAAGTTACCAAAACAACAACTAAAACGACAACCAAAACGAATAAAACCAATAAAACCAAACCAAAATAAAACCTAAACAAAATAAAAAACAATAAGTTGGCACGGATTGTGCTAAAATTGCAATCTCAGCGTTTTTGTCAGAAAAACAAAAACAATGGTTATTTTTGCCATTTTTTAACTAACAAACAAAAAAAACTAACAAATGAACCGAATTAACACAGTAAATAAAAGACCAGGATTTATATTTGAAACAAGCTGGGAAGTATGTAATAAGGTTGGAGGAATACATACAGTTATTAGCACCAAGTCTCCTGCCCTATCAAATGCGGTAGAAGCAAAAATCATATATATAGGTCCTGATAATGCGCGCCACTCAAGCGGTATGTCGGAATTTAAGGAAGACAAAAATCTTTACTTAACTTGGGTTAGCCACGCCAGACGACAAGGCTTAAAAGTTAGAATGGGACGCTGGCAAATACCAGGAAATCCTATAGCTCTGCTTATAGACTATACACCGCTGATAGTCAAGAAAAATGAGATTTTTACAGAGTTTTGGAAAACATTTCAACTAGATTCAATTTCTGGAGACTGGGATTTTATAGAACCTGCACTATTTGGATATGCAGCAGGTCAAGTGGTCGAAAATTTTTGTCGATTTAACCTCTCGCCAAGACTAAATGTGATAGCGCACTTTCACGAATGGATGACTGCCGCAGGCATATTGTACTTAGAAAAATATGCACCACACATCTGTACAATGTTTACCACTCATGCTACAATCGTAGGTCGCTGTACAGCAAGCAATTACCAGCCATTATACCAAAATTTAAAAGACCTCAACGGATTTATAAAGGCGCACGAATTTAACGTTACCGCAAAGCACTCATTAGAAAGAATAGCTGCAAATGTTGCCGATACTTTCACAACAGTAAGCACTATAACTGCCGAGGAGTGTAAGTATCTGCTTGAAAAAGAGGTCGATATAGTGACTCCAAATGGGTTTGAAAGCGATTTTGTCCCACGCGAAAAAGAGTTTATCGAAAAGCGAAAACAAGCGAGAAATAAAATATTTGACGTTGCAAGAGCTTTAACAAATCAACAATACGATGAGGACACTCTAATTGTAATAAACTCAGGACGATACGAGTTTAGAAACAAAGGAATAGATGTTTTTATTGACTCAATTGCCAACATCAGAAACAGTAAAACCGCTGGTAAGAAAATAATTGCGTTGATAACTGTTCCTGCAAATCACGGCGGAGTTAGACAAGACCTGTTAGATAAATTAAACAATAAAGAAAAAACAGACTTACCAAATCCATATCTAACCCACAATTTGCACGAATTTAATTACGATCAGGTGGTTAGAAAAATAAATGAACGTGGACTTAATACACCAGGTGACGTTTCAATTATTTTTATTCCTTGCTACTTAGACGAACATGATGGATTGTTCAACATGGAGTACTATGATCTGCTTATAGGTACCGACCTTACAGTATTTGCATCATATTATGAACCATGGGGTTACACGCCTTTAGAATCATTAGCATTTAAAATACCAACGATAACTACTTCACTTTCAGGATTTGGACAATGGATTAAAGATAAAGTGAAAAGTATTGTAGATGGCGCGGTAGTAATCGAACGTACAGAAACTAATATAGATCAAGTAGTTAGCGAAATTGCCAAAACAATAAGCGACTACAGTAAATTAAGTAAAGATGAAGTTGCTCAAGCACGAAATAACTCTGAAAAACTATCAGAATCAGCAAGATGGGAAGAGTTAATACAATACTATGAAAAAGCATACAGCATTGGACTTTCCAAAAACGTAGAACGATATAGAACAACCGAACAGACACCAGTCTCAATAGAAACTTATGAGGGCACTAAAGTACTTTCAAATGAGCCTTCTTGGAAGAAAATGAGAGTCTTAACAGATATTCCAACATCAATGGAAGGGCTTGTAAAGCTTTCAATGAATGTATGGTGGTCATGGAGTTACGAAGCAAGTCAACTTTTCAAATATATTGATACTGACCTATGGTTGAAATCGAAAAAGAACCCTATTGTATTGCTCAATAATGTATCGCAAGAACGCTTGTTGGAGTTAGAGTCTGACCCTACGTTTAATGCTAATTTCTCGCACGTAATGCAGATGTTCGAGGAGTACATGTCTGAAAAACAAAACGAATACCCTTCGGTTGCTTACTTTAGTATGGAGTACGGATTAAACGATAATATCAATATCTATTCAGGTGGTCTTGGTATATTGGCTGGAGACTACTTGAAAGAAGCCAGTGACTCGCACGTAAACATGACCGCTGTAGGATTTTTATATAAAAAAGGATACTTTACCCAACAACTTACTTTAAACGGCGAACAAGTCGTTTATCTTGAAGACCAGAACTTTAACAATATACCTGTAATTCCCGTTAAAGATAAAGATGGCAACTTACTGTTAATCAATGTTTTTATGCCGGGGAGGGCTGTAAAACTTCGCGTATGGCTAATAAATGTTGGAAGAATTAAATTATACTTGTTAGATTCTGATTTAGAAGATAATAACGAAATAGACCGAACCATTACACATCAACTCTACGGTGGCGATCGTGAAAATCGTTTAAGACAAGAGGTTGTTTTAGGCTTCGGTAGTATCAGATTATTGAATGCACTTGGTATAGAATGCGATGTATATCACCTTAACGAAGGACATGCGTCATTTACAAATTTGGAGCGCATGTGTAACTTAATGGAAAACAACCATTTAAGTTTCGAGGAGGCTCTCGAGGTTGTTAGACATTCAAGTCTATTTACGACGCATACACCTGTTCCTGCAGGTCACGACTCTTTCTCTGAGGAGCTTATGCGTATGTATATTCGACATACACCCGATCGTTTAAAAATCACATGGGATCAGTTTATGAATCTCGGTCGCTGGGTACCCGGAAAACATGATGAAAAGTTTTCAATGAGCATCTTGGCTGTTAACACGTGTCAAGAAGTAAACGGCGTAAGTATGCTTCACGGCAAAGTGTCACGCGACATGTTCCAAAGTTTTTACAAGGGATATTTCCCCGAGGAGCTTCATATTGGTCACGTAACCAACGGTGTACACTATGCAACATGGACAGCAAAAGAGTGGAGACAGCTATATGAAAGTAAGTTCGGACCCGATTTCATTAAAGACAACTATAATCCAAAATACTGGGAGAAAATTTACGAAATTGAAGATGAAAAAATTTGGGAAATCAGACAAATACTACGTAAAAAACTAATTGGATATATTAAAGATAGATACCAGAATAATTGGATCAAACGCAATGACAATCCCAAACGACTTCAAAAAGTTTTAGATACAATTGATGACAATACACTTACCATTGGGTTTGCGAGACGTTTTGCTACATACAAACGAGCAAATCTGCTGTTTAATGATTTAGAACGATTGTCACAATTAGTTAACAACAAAGAACGACCCGTTCAGTTTCTATTTGCAGGGAAGGCTCACCCAAACGACAAACCGGGACAAGACCTTATTAAACAGATAATTGAGGTTAGTAGAATGCCCGAATTTACAGGAAAGATAATATTTGTCGAAAACTACGACATTCAGCTTGCAAAACGCTTAGTAAAAGGTGTAGATATTTGGCTCAACACCCCTACCCGACCACTTGAAGCATCGGGCACCAGCGGTCAGAAAGCAACACTAAACGGCGTTTTAAATTGCAGTGTATTAGATGGTTGGTATCTAGAAGGTTATCGCGAAGGCGCTGGATGGGGACTTACCGACAAGCAAACATATTCAAATCACGATTTCCAAAACGAATTAGATTCAATTACACTTTATAATTTGCTTGAAAATCAAATTATCCCACTGTTTTACAAACGCGATAAGAAAGGTATTCCTCATGAATGGATACAAACAATTAAAAACAGTATTGCCCAAATTGCACCTCACTATGTAACAAGCAGAATGATGGCAGATTACATGAGACAGTACTATAAGCCATTGGCGGAACGTCACAAACAAATTGTCGCAGACGACTTTGTAAAAGCCGCCAGATTAGCTACATGGAAAAAACAGATAACTAACAGTTGGGATAATATAGAGGTTATTTCAATTGATTTTCCTGATACTACAAAAAGAGAGTTCAGTTTAGGGGAACCATATCATGGTGAAGTGGTATTAAACTTAAAAGGCATACATCCTGAAGATGTTGGAGTTGAAATAGTTATGACTAAAACCGATGAAAAAGGAATTAGACGAATACAATGTTCTTACGAACTTGAATTAAATAACAGTATTGACACAATGGCATTCTATTCAACAAACATTAATTTTTCAATGCCAGGAATGTTTGAGTACGCACTTCGCATATTCCCTAAACACTCTGAAATGACTTATAAAATGGATTTTAATCTTGTTAGGTGGATATAGAACATTAGAAGTAAATCAAAAAGTGCCTTGACTATTTTCCGGTCGAGGCATTTTTTTAAAGCAGAATATTATTACTTTTGAGGGTTACGCTCTTTTTGGAATAGTGCCTATGAATTTCAAAATTTTAACATCAGAACTGTTAGACGAGTTTACTTTGAGAGTAAAAGAATCCCCTATTGACAAGCTGAACAGAATTAAGAAACCAGAGCTACCTGTCGATTACTTTCAGTTCTACAAGTCCGCCTCATCAGTTTATTCGTCTAAGATTGAGGGAGAAGATATTGATTTCGACAGCTATATAAAACACAAGTTTATGAAAGTGCGGTTCAAAGCAGACTACACCAAGAGAGCTGACGATTTATATTCTGCTTATGAATTTATAGATTCAAACAAACTGACCCTTGAAAATGTTAAAAAAGCTCATGCAATATTAAGTGCGAATCTACTGCATAGCAGTCAGCAAGGAGCTATCCGAACAAATCCGATGTTTGTAATAAATAGAAATGACCAGATTGAATATGTTGCAACAAGTCCCGAACAGGTTAGTTTTGAATTAGATAAACTCTTTAGTGATATTAAGATACTGCAAAACAGAGAGTTAAACTCCTTTGAGATATTCTATTACGCTTCGTTAATTCATTTGGTTTTTGTAAAAATCCACCCTTTTCAAGACGGAAATGGTAGAACTGCGAGACTGATTGAAAAATGGTTCTTGTTGGAAAAGTTGGACAGTAAAGCACACTCTATTCAATTAGAAAAAAATTATTATCTGAAACTGAATGATTACTACAAAAATATCAAGAAAATTGGTGTTGAATACGAGGAGTTGGATTATAGTAAGTGCTTGAATTTCTTGTTGATGACGGTAAAGTCATTAGACGAAGAATAGAAAGCTCTATCAATCATCATAATCACTCTCCCTTCTGCGAATAAAAATGTTTAGAATCACCCCATTCATCGTATCCGACTTTACAACCTACTTTCGCTACTTGACTTTCTATGTAGCGTAAGGACTCCTCGGCATCTTCGTTTGTACTGGGTTTATTCTCATACAGCTTATAACTGTCGCGATACATTCCCGGCGTTATATTTGGCATTAGAATATTGGCTCCTGCTAACAAAGCCTTCTCACGCCCCATGGGGTCAATTGCCTGCATGGCTGTTGAAGCCACCATATTAATCTCGGGCATCATTATACGAAGTAGTGCTAACATTCTCAAAGTCAACTCAAAACGCTCTTTTAGTGGCATTAACCCCTCGACATAGTGAAACGGGGTGCTATGATGTTCAATAAACGGTCCCATGCCAACCATGTGAATATCAAATGTTTTCATAAAAATAAGGTCGTTTGCCAAGTCAGTTAAGGTTTGGTAAGGGAGACCTATCATAACGCCTGTACCTGTCTGATAACCAACCTCTTTAATTCTATAAAGAGCTTCCAAACGGTTGTCGAAATTGTGAAAACGGTCTTGTGGGTGTATTTTGGAATACAACTCCCGATTAGATGTCTCGACTCTCAACAAATATCTGTGTGCACCACTCTCGAACCATCTTTGGTAGGTCTCTTTAGTTTGCTCGCCAAGCGAGAGTGTTATACCAAGCTGATTATTTGATAGTTGTTTGATTTTTCTTACCAACATATCTATACGCTTAACAAAGGTTGCGTCTGAACGCTCGCCTCCTTGCAGGGCAATTGACCCGTAACGATTGTCGTATGCAAATCGCGCAGCATCGAGAATATCATTATCGGTGAGGTCGTATCTCTCTAAATCTGTATTACCTGCCCTGATACCGCAATAGAAACAATTTTTGGAGCAACGATTTGAAAATTCTATTAATCCACGAAAATAGACTGTGTTGCCTATTGAATTGAGTTTAACCTCATTAGCATAATTAATTAGGTTATTGGAATCTTCTCCTGTTAACGACAATAGTCTAACAAGCTCATCGACAGGTAATAAAGTATTGGTAGGAATTTTCATAAAACAAGCTATATATTAAAGGTAGAGACGCAAAACATTGCGTCTGTACAAGTTTGCAATGTAGAGACAGGGCATGCCCTGTCTCTACAAAAGTTTGTAAAGTTAAAAGTTTATTGTGTTTTGTTAAATCTATTATGCAGTAAATTTTATAAAAGTTCGTTCTTTTATAAAATTGCAGTTGGTCCAAATCCCAAATTTTTTAGGGAATAGATATATGAAATTAGAAGGCAATCTACTTAGCGGAGTCGGAGTGTGCAAGTGGACTTGTCCGTAGGACAATATGTGATTAACCGTAAGATTTATCTTACGGAAACTGCAATGCCCCCGACTTTCGCCCGTAGGGCGACACTAATGCATTAAGGCAATGTGCCACCCTACGGGTGGGATTGTGTGCTTTAGCACACCCATAGGCTTGCGCCTATGGTTAATCATATGTTGTCCTACGGACAAAAAGTCTGTGATAATCAAAAACTCTAAATATTTAGAGAATGAAATTATCTTACCTTATCTTATCTTATAACATAAGTAAAGCATTAAATATGAGATAATTATATGCTTTCAATTATCTGAATTTTCAGAATTTGGGCTTAATATAACAATTCTATATTTTACTATTTTTGTGAACTACATTGACTTTCGGAGCTTGATGTAATAGTTTCCAACTTACTAAAAACATTAACTAAAAAAGTTTCGACCGCAGTCGAATTAAACTAAAAAACATCACAAAGTTTCGACTGTGGTCGAATTATTTCTTGTGTTTAATTTTTACCCTGCAATATATTTTCAATAAAAATCACTAAGTTAGCAACGTATAACAACGCTGTTTATCAAAACACTGAAAAAACACACGGCGGCGACAAGATATAACAATATGAAGTACAAAATTTTTAGCCTGTTTTTTTGTTTTACGTTGCTCGCGTCTGCGCAACAAAAACCGTCTCAACGTTGGCTTAACCAAAAGTTTTCAATGTTTATTCATTTCGGGCTATACTCTGTGTATGGTGGCGTATATGAAGGAAAGCCTGTGGAACGAGGCTATAGCGAACAGATACAATCGTTCGCCGGAATTTTTAGCGATTGGTACGGAAATACGGCAAGGCAATTCAATCCAACAAAATGGAATCCTGATGAAATTGTGCAATTAGCAAAAGATGCCGGTATGCGTTCCATTGTTTTCACATCGAAGCATCACGACGGGTTTTGCATGTATCACTCACAATATACTGATTTTAACATCGTTGATGCCACTCCTTACGGAAAAGATTTGATGAAAGAGTTAGCCGATGCCTGCAAAAGAGGAGGTATCGATTTCGCTGTCTATTACTCACTTATCGACTGGCATTATCCACACGCCTACCCTATTTCGAGTCACAATGCCGACCCTTTGACTGATGAGCACTACGAATTCAATAAGAAACAAGTTGAAGAGATTATGACAAACTACGGCGATATTTCTGAAATCTGGTTCGACATGGGTTCACTCACTCACGCACAGAGCAAAGGCTTGTATGAACTTGTAAATCAACTACAACCACAATGTATGATTAGCGGACGATTGGGTAACGATTACGTTGATTTTTCCGTGATGGCAGATAACGAATATCCGGACTACAAACTCGGTATTCCGTGGCAAACTGCTGCCTCGATGTTCAACGAAACATGGGGCTACCGTTCGTGGCAAAAACGCGGAAGTGTGCAAGAAAAGGTTGACGAAAAAATTGCAAGTTTGATAAAAGTCGTCAGTCGAGGCGGAAATTATCTGCTCAATATCGGACCACGAGGTGACGGCTCTGTTGTGGAATTTGAACGCGACGTGCTGTTGGAAATGGGAAAATGGGTAAAAGCCAATTCTGAGGCTATTTACGGCACAAGTGCCAATCCCTTTCACACTCCTTTTCAAGGTTTTGATGTAACGACCAAAGGAGACACACTTTACTTCTTTGTCACAAAAGAAGAAGAGTCTCGATTTCAAGAAATATCAAGTTCACACTTGTTAAAAACGGAAGTTTCACCAATCGGAACATCTTACGGCGAAGCTCCATTTACCGTATTCAAGGTAACCGGATTTGAAGTGAAACCCCAAAATATTTTGTCGAAAAACGGATCTCTCACACCACAAAACTCAACTCCCACTTTCGGATACTCTTCTTTAAACTACTATGCAGGATATAAAACTTTAATCGGTTACGATTGGTTTTTCCGTTCCAACAAACGTTCTCTATCTCCCGAAATAAGTTTTACAGATTCGGAACAAGGAAAGAAAATCGAAATCAATATAAATGGTAACAAACAGGAGATAACGCTGTCGGCTCAATCATCAAAAAAACAAACTCTCGATAATAACAGCATAAAATGGGGAAATTTGTATCGAAAACCGGGACGAGGCACTTTTGGAAGTATTAGAGAAGAAGGCATTGAAAACATTGACGTTCAGGCAGATGAAAACTTTAAATTAGTTTCCGATTTCAACTACAATGAATCTTATACCGAGGAGATAATTCCCCGAAGAAGTTTTGTTCTGTTGCAGGAAATTGAATCTACAAAGCCCCAAACAATAGCTGTTGAAATAGAAAGTGGTAACGCAGCATATATTCTTTTGAACGGGAAATATATCACGGCTCACTTTTCGCCCAAGCGGATAAGGCTACAAAAAGAGATTGTTCTTTTGCCATTGAATAAAGGAAAAAATCAGCTTGTTGTAAAGTTTTACAGTGGATACGAAAAAGAGATTACTTACGGAATTAAACCGTTAACAGAATGGACGTTGCATACTATAAAACTATCTCCTATCTCTATCGACAGGAGTAAAGATTACCATCATATTTCAATTAGAAAAGCCAACCCTGAGTCCAAAGTGTCGCCGCTGAGAATGAATAATATTGAGATTAAATTGTAGCTTCATGTTTCGGGCGACCGCAAGGGGCACCACTACCAAAAATCCGTGATAATCCGTTTAATCCGTGTGCTCTGTGTTCCTTACTTTTAACTATCTTCAAAACCTTGTGACGTACCCAAAATGAATTTTCGCAGTTCTCAGTCTTAAATCCTGTTCTTTAGATTTGCCCATTGCATACATCACGGTAAACATACCTACGCCAGTGTTTAGCATTGTCCCTATCCCACCTGAAAAGAGATACGAACTTGTGGTTCTTAATATCGATTCCGACTTATAACCTCCAAACTGGAAGAAAACAAAGGCGTTACTTCTTTGCTCGAAACGATAACGGTATTCAATTGTACTGAAAATGAACTCTGATGCGAAAATTGCCTCTTCGTCGAACCCACGTATTGAGTACATCCCTCCTATTTTAAACAACTCGCTTGCCCAAAGTTTATCCTTGAATTTTAATGCTCCCGCCTCAATAGATGTTGCCAAAACATTTCTTGCAGACAATCTCCAGTACTTAACACAATGAGAATAAAGACTATAGATAGCATTCTTCGCCATAGTGGAATCCCTTTTTTGTCGATTACCTATTTTTAAATTTACCTCAAATTCAACCCCTTTCGAGGGATTATACCAATTGTCAACATTATTGAAAATATAGGCACCGTTATAAAAAACCGTTTTGGTATCAAACAGCGTCGTGTCTGTTGAGGTTAAAAAGCTATTAGTCCGATAGTTAATCCCTGCTCTGAGTTGATTTAAACCTTTGAGGTGTATGATACCCGAAAACTCGTTGTCAGTGTTAATGAGTGTCGTATCCTTTTTTTGAATATTAATATTTGCGTATAACCCAAATGGCGAGCTAAACAGATATGGAAGTTCTGATTTGACTAACAATGTCTGGCTCTTGTTTGCTGCACTTTTCCACGATAGATTTATAGATTCTCCTCTTTTAAAAGCATTTTGCAGTTTAAGAGAAATGTCGCCTGTTATCTGTAGCTTGTTGTCGGTCTCGGAGGTTGTGAAACCAAGCATACCTCCAAAAGAACCCGACATCTTTGCCTCAATTGGCAATTCAATAATCGCCCCTTGCGTTGAAAATCTGCTGATTAAAGGTGTTTTTAATTCAACAAAACTCAACTTCTCGATTTTCTCCTCGACAGACATTAATATAACGTGATTGTACAGATTGCCCTCTTTAATATCTAAGTAGTTGGTAATGTATCCCTTAGAAATTCGAGCTTTAGCGGGCAAAACAATGGTATCAATATAAACCGGAGAGCTATATCCATCGATCTCTACAGTACAGTCAATAGTGTAATTATCAGCAATTTGTGGCAACAGTTGTAACTTAAAAAAGGGGTAGCCAGTAGATACTTTCTTCAAAAGTATTGAGTTTAATTTACTCTCTAATCTCTTTAAATTAACTTTTTTGCCTTGCAACTTTTTTAATGCTCGCAAATCCTCTTTCAAAGAGTCGTTAAAGAGAAAATTACCCCACCTGTAAGCCTCCCCTTTATGAAATGCTGTTGATACAGCACCCGAATCATTAAATATAGAATCAAACGATGCTGTTATAAATCCTTGATTATGAAGTCTTTCAATCCGTCTCTCAATCTTTTTAAATTTAACGGTATCACTCTGAATTAGTTCAAAATTGTTATTTTTATTATTCGGGAAACCTTGCACAGTAAGGCAAACGAAAAAAATTAACAATAAAACAATGTAAATTGCTCTAACAGCTGTGATATTTGATATTGATGACTTCATTAACCAATCATCTCGTGACAATTTTATTTGTGATTGAAAAAACCGTGTTTTTTCAATGTCTCAAGGAGTTCTTTACTTTTTTCAATATTGTCGGCACGAGGGTATCTTCTTTCAGTAAAAACTAATGATAAGTTTTTAAGTCCATTCTCCTCAACAATATTTTTGTAAAACTCTGAATTATCTTTCTCAAAGAACAGTTTTTCAATTACTTCGGGTGAATAATCTTTATATTTCTCGTAATGTACAACAGCATCTAAAGGTAGTCTGTCAGTCAATGGCGGGTTTTCGTCTGGATATCCTATAACAATGGCTGTCAAGGGAATAACACCTTTGGGCAGTTCCAATATATCTATAATTTTATCCACATTATACAGGACGGTTCCTAATATACAAATTCCAAGTCCGTGATTTTCAGCCTCTAAACAGATATTTTGTGACGCAAGCGTAGCATCAATAGTTGCATTTATAAACCAGAAAAAGTTGTCGTAAGAGACAGGGGCTTGGTTTAATTCACACCATTTGTGAAATCTGTTTACATCGGCGCAGATAGTAATGTGCATTGGCGCTTGCAACACCATATTTTGTTTAAAGTGAGCCTCCCACAGCTTCTCCCTTATCTCTTTGTCTTTGGTAACTACAACGCTGTATAACTGCATGTTACCAGTGTTGGAAGCCCTTGTACCAGCCTCTAAAATCTCTGTAAGAATGCTATCGCTAATAGCATCCGGTTTGAACTTGCGAATTGAACGATGTTTTGAAATTGTTTCTAACATATTATTTGTGTTTTTTTGTTTGCAAATTTAATGATTTGTTGTATCTGCTAAAGTTAACTGAAATTTTGATTAAATGTTGTATGTTTCTTGAAAAAGATATTTAGATGGTTACTGCGTTATATTCTGCTTATCAAAACTACAGCAATTTAAAACAACTTGAGATTCTTATATCTAACCTAAAACCCGTAGTTTCTGAAAAAAAGAGTTATTTTTGCTTTATTAATAGCACAATATATTACCATGTACAAGCCAATTACAGTTATTATTCTATTGTTAATCAGCAATATATCTTTCTCTCAAACTCAAAAAGTATCGACCAAATGGGATAATGGCAAAATTGCTTCACAGGGAGTTACTCTAAACGGCTTTGAACATGGTAAATGGGAATATTTCGACCGCGAGGGCAGATTGATGCAAGAGATTGAATATGACCGCGGTGTTGCCAACGGAAAAATTACATACTACTATAGAAATGGCAAAAAACAGAACGAGGGACACTTCTCGCAAGGAATACATGATGGTGCATTCTTTGAATGGTACGAAAACGGAAATCTAAAAAGCTCTGGACAATACGATTTTGCAATAAAAAGTGGCTCTTGGAAACAATTCTACGAAAACGGTAAATTAGAAAAGGAGGAGTATTTTATTGATGGTCAGCCACGTATCGTTACCGCAATATCAAAAAATGAGGATACACTTGTTTTCAACGGAAAGGGCTATTACAAAGGTTTTTATCCAAACGGGAAGCTATTGGAGGAGGGAGCTATTAATGACAGTTTACCTCAAGGCTTATGGATATTTTACTTTAGTTCAGGCGCAAAAAAAGAGGAGGGCACATTTACAAACGGCTTAAAGACAGGCACTTGGACTTCATGGTTTCCAAATGGCAACAAGCGTAGCACTATCAACAATCAAAATGGCGAGAACTGTGAATGGTTCGAAAATGGAGTGCAAGCAACCCAAGGCTACATCGAAAACGGCAAAAAAACAGGCGACTGGTCGTTTTGGAATGAAAACGGAACACTTATCAAAAAGGCAACCTACAAAGCCGACAAATACGATGGCAAAGTAATTACATATTATCAAACAGGGATTGAAAAAAGCAAGATTAATTTTATTGACGGTCGTATGCACGGTCACGCTCTGTGGTATTTTGAAGATGGGAAGACCGATATCGAGGGCAATTTTGCGGATAGCCTACAACACGGACACTGGATTTATTACCGCACAGACGGAGACAAAGGCAACGAAGGCGACTACAATAAAGGCGAATTGGACGGCAAATGGACTTGGTACTACTCCGGTAACAGAATGTGGAAAACAGGTTATTACGACAGAGGTATAAGGGTTGGACATTGGCTATATTTATATGAAGATAGCACAAAATTCAAAGAGGGCAACTACAAAAACGGCAAAGAGCACGGACTTTGGCAAACATGGTACGAAAACGGTCAACTAAATGTTAGTGGCTATTTTAAAAACGGTTTAATGGATAGCCTTTGGTCAGGTTGGTATGAAAACGGACAAAAATATTACGAAGTAAACTATACCGACCATGTCTTAAATGGCGAATCGAAATATTGGTACGATAACGGTAAATTAATGTCTGAAGAGAATTACAAAAACGGACAGCTTCACGGGATCTTTAAAACATTCCAGCACAACGGAAAAATAATCATGTCGGGGAATTACGCAAACGGTCTAAAACACGGCGAATTCAAGTATTTCGACCAACTAAACGAAAAGGTTGCTTTGCGCGAAGAGACATGGGTAAATGACAAACCAAATGGCACTTGGATAACCCGCCATAAGTATGGAAGCGTTGAAAGTATAAGGAATTTCCAAAACGGAAAGAAACACGGCTTACTACGCTTTACCGAACCTGACGGCACTATTGTTTACGAAGCCCAATATAAAAACGACAAGCTTGTAAAAACAATTGTCGATAAAAAAGACCCTGAAAAAGCAAAAGATACAAGAAGAAGATAAATTACAGCTTTAACTACTGATAAACAAGATTTTATGATTCTTACAATAATAATTATTACATCTATTGTATCTGCCTACGCATTCAGAGATTATAGCATAATGAGTAAATTGCAGTTTAATGCATACCGCATTGTGCATAACCGAGAGTGGTACAGGCTATTTTCTCATGCTTTATTGCACGGAGGTTGGATACATCTAATAATCAACATGTTAGTACTCTATTCGTTCGGTAATTTTGTTATATCGGCATTTGGCTACGTTTTTCAATTTATGAATGCCAACCTTTTATTTATATTGTACTATGTTTTTGCAGTTGCAATTTCGAGTTTATATAGTGTTAGAAAGCATCGTAACAACGTCTATTACAATGCTGTAGGAGCGAGCGGAGCAGTGTCGGCAGTTGTTTTTACTGCAATATTTTTTGAACCATATCAGATGATACTTTTTTTCGGGATTCTGCCAATTCCGGGGATAGTATTTGGAATATTATATCTTGTTTATAGCTACTATATGGCTAAAAAAGGAATAGATAACATAGGTCACGATGCGCATTTCTACGGAGCTATATTCGGACTTCTGTTTCCTATTTTACTTGAACCCAAATTGATAAAATATTTTCTTAGCCGACTTTTACTTTTTAATTTATAAATAAGAGCATTAAATACTACAAACGTTAAAAAACAATCCAAAATAATGAAAGCTATTTTTTTAGATCGTGACGGAGTAATTAACGATAACAGCGAACACTACTACATATACAAATTTGAGCAGTGGACGTTCAACCCTGGAATTGAAAAAGTTTTAAAACATTTTTGTGATTTAGGTTACGAACTTTTTATTGTCAGCAATCAAGGGGGGATATCTCGCGGTATCTGCACCAAAGAGGAAGTGGAAACACTGCACAGCAAAATATTTGAAATTCTTGATAGTAAAGGAATTAAGATTAGAGATATAGCCATTTGTCCACATCACAATTTGCTTGAAAACTGTTTGTGCCGAAAGCCCAAATCCTTGATGTTAGAGAAGTTAATAGCCAAACACAATATAGATATCGAAAAAAGCTGGTTTGTCGGCGATAGTAAAACCGATTTTGAGGCTGCAAACGCAATAAATCTAAAATCCATCATAGTTCCTGCCAATACCAATATATTTGAGTATATTGGACAGATAAAATAACTATCGCAAAAATGACAGAAAAGCCATTATTCGTATGCATTAATGGGGATATTGAGCCTGAAAAATCGTGGCTTTCAATACAAAATCGTTCTTTTAAATATGGTGACGGGATTTATGAAACCATGCGAGCACGGGGTACTCGAATACTATTCTTAAACGAGCACTATCAACACTTATGCAAAAGCATGGAGGCTGTGAACATGGACATCGAGTCTCTACCGACAATTCAAGAAATAGAAAACGCTGTAAGTCGTCTGCTCTATAGAAATAAGTTTTTGGTAGCTTCAAGTTTAAGGTTTACAGTTTTTCGCAGTGGCGCCGGGGAACTTAATCCAGAGTGCAATAAAGTAGAATATTGTATTGAAGCATCTCCAATCGAAAAAGGAAAATTTGAACTTAATATCAAAGGTCTATCCGTAGGTATTTACAGCGATAATCCTATATATCCTTCTGTAATATCGTCGCTTAAAACAACATCGGCTATATTGCGTGTTATGGCGGCTAATTACGCTTACGCCAATAATTTTGACGACTCAATATTGATAAACCATAAGGGAAATTTGGTTGAAGCGACATCGTCCAATCTGTTTATTTACAAAAACAAAATACTCTATACCCCACCTCTTTCCGATGGTTGCGTAAATGGAATAATGCGAAACACAGTGATAGAGCTTGCACGTGAATCAGAAATTGAAGTTGTTGATAATCAAAGCTTAGCCCCACACGATATTGAAAATGCTACCGAACTGTTTCTTACCAATGCCACCAATGGAATACGGTGGGTTATTGCATATAAAAACTTTAGATTTTACAACCATTTGTCAAAATCGTTAATATCACTGCTTAACAAAAAAGCAGAACTAAACAATTGATAATATGATTGATATAATAAAAAGCGAACGAATTCCTATTAAACTATGGTTAGACGATGCAGACGAAGATACCCTCAAGCAAGCCAAAAACCTTGCAAATCTTCCTTTTGCGTTTTCGCATATTGCGCTAATGGCTGATGCTCATGTAGGCTTCGGAATGCCTATTGGTGGCGTATTAGCGACACAAGAGGTAATTGTCCCGAACGCTGTCGGAGTCGATATCGGTTGCGGAATGTGTGCAGTTCAAACAAATATAGAACATATTGAAAACAGGCAGTTAAGGGATATAATGTCTATCATAAGAAGCAAAATTCCGTTGGGTTTCAAATGGCACAAACAAAAGCAAGAGCAGAGTTTAATGCCTATGCTACCAAAACACTCCATTATAACTCAAGAGTACGAACAGGCGATGTTTCAGTTAGGCACGTTGGGCGGTGGAAATCATTTTATTGAGATACAGAAAGGTAGCAACAATCGTATTTGGCTGATGGTGCATTCAGGGAGCCGGAACCTTGGCAAACAAGTGGCAGACCATTACAACAAAGCTGCAAAAAGGATGAATAGCAAAACACCCGAAATTGTTCCTGCTAATTGGGATTTAGCTTATTTCCCATTAGACTCTATTGAGGCTCAGCGCTATATAGATGAAATGAACTATTGTGTTGCATTTGCCTTAGCCAACAGAAAACTGATGATGGAGAGAGTTTGCAAATCGGTTGCTCAGGTTATTAAAAATGCCGCATTCAGTAGTCCTGTAGATATAGCGCACAACTACGCTGCTTTGGAAACGCATTTTGGAGAGAAAGTTTGGATTCATCGTAAAGGAGCAACTCGTGCACAGAAAGATGAAACTTGTATAATTCCTGGTTCGCAGGGCAGTAAATCTTACATTGTAAAGGGTTTAGGAAACGAGCAGAGCTTTAAATCGTGTAGTCATGGTGCCGGCAGAAAACTTGGACGCAAACAGGCAATCAGATCTTTAAACCTTAAGGAAGAGATTGAACTACTTGAATCTAAAAACGTTATACACTCCATTCGCTCACAACGCGACTTGGAAGAGGCAGCCAGTGCATATAAAGATATTGAGACTGTTATGAAAAATCAATCCGATTTGGTTAAAATTTATGTCGAATTAGAGCCTTTGGCTGTTATAAAGGGTTAACACAAAAAAATCGGACAAAACTTATCCGTAGTTTTGTCCGATTTTGTCTCAGAACGCAAGGTTCCAGACATATGTAAACGCATATTCGCAAATTACATTCTTCGCTCTTTAATACGAGCTTTTTTACCAGTAAGACCACGCAAGTAGAAAATACGTGCACGGCGAACTTTTCCAGCTTTATTAAGTTCTATTTTCTCGATAAATGGTGAATTGGTAGGAAAAATACGCTCAACACCAATGCTACCACTCATTTTACGTACAGTAATAGTTTCTGAAAGACCGATTCCGCGACGTTGAATAACAACGCCTCTGTACTGCTGTATCCTCTCTTTGTTTCCCTCTTTAATCTTGTAGTGTACGGTAATTGTGTCTCCTGCACGAAAAGCAGGGATGTCTCTCTTCTGTTCAAAATGTTCTTTTACAACATTCATTAAGTCCATTGCGGTATAATTTATTGATTTTTAACATATTCAATTGCAATATAGCGGACTCCTATGTTCTCGCCAGAGATTACAATCGGAGCGCAAAGATACATATTTTTAATTAATTGCGCATAATAGGTGCATAATTTTATTTATTTTTTAATGTTTTTATTTTACTAAAGTTTTACAAAATACTACAACCGTCCTAAATTTACTGAAGTCAAAAGTTTTTATGTCACATTGTCATATGAATACGGCAAACAGCTGCTAAAAACCTGCTAAGTTTAAGTCGGCATTTAATTTGATATATTTATTATTTTCTATTTTAGATTTCGTTAATTTGCAAATAAATAATATCACTAACATATAACACTATTCAAAATGAGCTTTTTTAAAAAAATGGATATTTCAGAAAACACATCTAGTGTCCCTGCATCGGGTGATGCTCAAGAGCATGTTCGTTGTTTGATTATTGGTTCTGGACCTGCAGGCTATACCGCAGCTATTTATGCAGCTCGTGCAAATCTTAATCCTGTTATCTATCAAGGTATTCAGCCAGGAGGTCAATTAACCACCACAACCGAAGTTGAAAACTTTCCCGGATATCCCGAAGGCACAACAGGAAACAATCTTATGGAAGATTTGCAAAAACAAGCATTACGTTTTGGTGCCGATTCTCGTTGGGGAATTGTTACAAAAGTCGATTTTAGCCAACACCCTCACAAAGTTTGGGTTGACGATAAAACTTTGATTACAGCTGACACAGTAATTATTGCCACAGGAGCAACAGCTCGCTATTTGGGCTTAGAGAGTGAGGAAAAATACAAAGGTTCAGGAGTCTCGGCATGTGCAACTTGCGACGGGTTTTTCTATCGCGGAAAAGATGTTGCCGTAGTTGGCGGTGGAGATACAGCTGCAGAGGAGGCTTTGTATTTAGCAAGTCTGTGCAATAAAGTATATGTTATTGTGCGCAAGCCATTTTTACGTGCTTCTAAAATAATGCAAGAGAGAGTTATGTCAACACCAAATATCAAAGTGCTTTTTGAACACAATACCAAAGAGTTGTACGGAGATGGCGTTGTCGAAGGTGCGAAACTTATTAAACGAATGGGCGAGCCGGACGAAACCATTGTTGATATAAAAATTGACGGTTTTTTCCTTGCAATTGGGCACACTCCAAATTCTGATGTATTCAAACCTTATATCGAAACAGACGAAGTTGGATATATCAAAACTAAAGGAACATCTACTTACACAAATATTCCCGGCGTTTTTGCATGTGGAGACGTTATGGATAACTCATACCGACAAGCCGTAACAGCGGCAGGCACCGGCTGTAAAGCAGCTATTGATGCAGAACGTTGGTTAATAGAGCACAAACTGTAAAAAACTATAAATCATAAGCTTTTAGATAATAAACGGAAAAATTAAAAGGAGGGAAGGTACAAAATAAAAGTGCTACCGCACTGAAAAACTTGTATCTTTCTCCTTTTAATTTTTAACTCAAAAAACCTAATCCCTTACGCAACGAACAGAGAACCCTATTTCATTAGTGGCGAACTCCCTGTTTAAACCCTAACTCCGCCAAATTACCCCGCCTGTTACTTGTATGTATCTAGTTATGAACTCGTTATTGAAAATAACAAACAACCTAATTAAGTAGTCTGTTTTTTACATGTAATAATCTTAACCTCAAATTATTATATTAAAAACAACCACCTAACTTGGCGGAGTTAGGGTTTAAATGGCTACTAATGTATATTATATGACGGAACCACGCATGAGTATCATTGTACTCCGTAGTACTCCACCAAAGACCATAATTACCAATTTTTTCAAAAGAACCAAAGTAACGAGAGCCACCTGGCAAAGCTGTAAAACCAGATTCATTTGTTGCACCTGCATTTGGATCATTCCAGTGTTCTGTACCAACTTCTTTAAGTTTACCACCGGCAACTTCCCAACCACCGAGATAGTCTGTTAATTGTATCCACTCGGCATCGCTGGGTAAATGCCAGCCATCTGGACAAATGCCTTGTACTGCACTGGGGTTAGCACTGCTACTTGATGCTCCGTTCATAGCTGCTGTCCAATTATACAACACGCCATAGGTAGTATAATTTTCAGTTGCCTTTGCAGCCAAGACATCAGTACTATCATAACCATAAACATAATAATAAGGTTCTGTATTTGACCATGTACCTGGACCAACTACACTTGGCAAATACTTTAAGTTCTCTGCCATCCAAACTTGGTAACCTATTCTTATCCATGTATATTCTGTACTATCACGCAAGTCTATAAAAGTTCCTGTCAAATCTCCTGTTGGTATCGGTTTATAAAAAATAATACTGTCTATGTCGGCAACTTTACATTCCCAGATTACATTGCCGTTTTTCATTATATAAATAGTATCATTTTGTGCTAAAGCTGTGTTTAAAGATAAACCAACAGTTGCTAATAAGAAACTGATTATAAAATTAAGTTTTTTCATGGTAATTTAGTTATTTATTATATTTTCGCTAACCGTTACAATACCCGTTTTGATAATGTTCATTTCAACACTCTTCCACTACGCTCAATGACCGAGTACACCGCTTCGATTACTCTCTGTCACCGCTTTGTTAATTGCAAATCTCCTCATACTTTTAACTCAATTGCTAATTGCTCATCTTAAAAACTATAACATATTCTGCTGCAATATTCTCCTTATATCGATTAATACCGTCCCAAAAATCAAGTCCTAATGCCTCGATAAGTCGATATACAGCGGAAGAAACATTTGTTTTATAAAGTACAAGCTTCAGCTCTAGTTTTTGATCTAATGGAATACCATTTGCAGAGGAAGATTGAGTTTCTGTACCTCCTTTTGGAATATACGCATCGCTGAAATAGATAGTTGATGGAGATGAGTAATTTCTGATTGCGCAACCTATAACACTGCCTGGTCCATTTATTACGGTAATATCGTAACTGTTTGGGGTGTTATAGATGGTTATTCTCACATTTCCTATTAAATTATCAAAAACATAAGTATTTGATCCATTGTTTTGCAAAACATATACAGATTCCTCTTTTACACAAGATGATGTGAATAAAATCAAAAACATTACAGCTATAAATGATTGTATTTTTCTCATAATTTATTCATTTTAAGATTAATATATTGGCTATTTAGTTTTTGCAATACATTTTCACAAGTATCGTACAAAAAAACGGTATTTACAAATTTACAATATTTATTGATAACCTTACTCCTATTTGCCATTTTTGAACAAAATAAAAGCCCACAAAATATTAAAATTCAGCGGGCTTTGAAACTGCTAACTATCTTATATTATTCTCGGCTTCCAAGTTCCCTGTCTAACATAAACAGCCCATTTTTACTATCACTTATCATCTCTAAACGAGTAACGATATCTGATGCACTTGCCTCCTCTTCAACTTGTTCATCGATAAACCAATTCAAGAAACTTTGGGTTGCATAATCTTTCTCCGCAATAGCCAAATCCATTAATTTGTATATCAATGAAGTAACATGTTTTTCGTGATCTAAAGTTGTTTTCATAACTTCAAGTGGGTCTTTCCATGTTGTTGGAACTTTGGCAATTGGTTTAAGTATAACTCTCGCTCCACGCTCATTAACATAATCGAAAAATTTATAAGCGTGATCTTTTTCCTCTTCTGCTTGGAGTCTCATCCATTTTGCGAAACCTGTCAAACCTTTATCTTCGAAATATGCGCTCATACTAAGATACATATATCCTGACCACAATTCTGCATTAATTTGCTCATTAATTGCATTTTCTAATTTTGACGAAATCATAGTTTTCTATTTTTTAAGTTGATTAATATTAATTCTCTGAAATTACTTTGATAGTAACAAATATAGATAAATTTTGTTTACAGTCCCCTCCTTATTTCAAAAAATATCTATACACAAAAGCAAAACGTTTTCAGATAAAAATTAAAAATAGTTATATTTGCAGAAACCTTTGAGTAATGGAAAATTTTGTTGTATCGGCTCGAAAATACAGACCTCAGACCTTTAAGTCTGTGGTTGGACAGTTAAGCATTACTCAAACTTTAAAAAGCGCTGTAAAAAACAATCAGTTAGCACATGCCTATCTTTTTTGCGGACCTCGTGGTGTTGGTAAAACCACATGTGCGCGGATTTTTGCCAAAGCCATTAACTGTTTCTCACCGACAGAAGAAAACGAACCCTGCAACCAATGTGAAAGCTGTGAAGCTTTTAACGGCAACCGCTCATATAATATCCATGAACTTGACGCCGCTTCAAACAATTCCGTCGAAGATATTCGCAATTTAATCGAACAGGTTAGAATAACTCCAAGGATTGGAAAATACAATGTTTATATCATCGATGAGGTTCATATGTTGTCAACCTCGGCGTTTAACGCTTTTTTGAAAACATTGGAAGAGCCTCCTGCACACGCAATATTTGTTCTGGCTACAACCGAAAAGCATAAAGTCTTACCTACAATTTTATCACGATGTCAAGTTTTTGATTTTAACCGTATTAGGATTGAAGATACCGTAAATCATCTAAAACACGTTGCACAAAGCGAAAACGTTAAGGCTGACGATCAGGCATTAAGAGTTATTGCTCAAAAAAGTGATGGGGGAATGCGTGACGCACTTTCGATATTCGACCAATTGGTGAGCTTTACCGGAGGAGATATAACTTATCAAAAAACCATCGAGAACCTAAATATTCTCGACTATGAATACTATTTCAAAGTCATAGATTGTATTCTTGAGAATAAAATATCGGAAATGATGTTGATTTACGATGACATTCTTCGTAAAGGTTTTGATGGACTGATTTTTATATCGGGACTATCATCTCATTTTCGCAATCTTTTAATGAGTAAAAATCCAAAAACTGTTCAATTGATAGATGCCGGAGCTGATATGGAGCAAAAATATTTACAACAAGCAACAAAATGCTCTACAAACCTGCTGTTTGGGGCATTACAGAAACTCCGTGAATGCGAATTTAACTACAAAACAAGCAAAAACCAACGGTTACACGTTGAGTTAACCTTAATGGATATCGGATTTTTTCAGTTCAATATTGAAAACAAAAAAAAAAATCCGCAAAGGGTAAGTAATTCAAAAACTGCCCAAGTACGCCCAACTGAACAGGTTAAACTACCTCCAAAACCACAATCGCAGGTTAATATAAAAGCTACATTGACAGAGCCTAACAATGTGGTAGCAGAAAGTGGCTCGCCTGATACATCAATAGTTGACAGCGATACTGTATCACAAACAGCTGAAGATACTGTTTTTGACATTGCAAACTTATCAGAAACCTGGCTTGATGTAATAAAACCTTTCGAGGAGCAGACTCGGCTTTACGTAGCTCTAAAAACATCGGAACCTGTTTTTGAAGCCCCGTCAACAATAAAATTAACCTTTAAAAGTGATTCTCAGATTGATTTAGTTAACGAAGTCAAATCAAAAATTGAGAATGTTATTAAGCAGAAATACAACTTAGAAACTGTTGATTTAGAGTGGATTATTAATGAGGCTATCGATATCCCCAACGAACAAAAAAGCGGTGACGAGGTTTTTGAAATATTTGCCGAACGAAACCCATCTTTCAAAAAACTAGCAGATTTGTTAAACTTAGAGAACGGAAATTGAAACGCTAAGTCTTACATCTTCTAGAACTGATGATAATTAAATAAACTTTGTCTTCAATAAAAATCGAAATGAACAGTTCAAATATTGAAATATTTAAGACAAAAGACGGGAAAACAGAAATTCAGGTAAAACTTGAAAATGAAACTGTTTGGTTAAATCAATATCAACTTGAATCTCTTTTTGAAACTAACAGAACTTCTATAAACAAACACATTACTAACATTTACAAGTCAAAGGAATTAGATAAAAACTCAACTTGTGCAATTTTTGCACAAGTTCAAAAAGAAGGCAAAAGAGAAGTAAAACGAAATATCAATTACTACAATCTCGATGTTATTATAGCTGTTGGTTATCGTGTAAATTCACTACGTGGCACTGAGTTTAGAATATGGGCAAATAAGGTTATAAAAGAATACCTAATCAAAGGTTATTCAATCAATGAAAAATTATTAAAAAAACAAAATGAACAACTTAAAGAACTTCAAGAATCAGTAAAAATATTAAGCAAAGTAATTGAATATAAAGCACTTTCTAATGAAGAAAGCAAAGGTTTATTGAAACTAATTACTGATTATGCTTACGCTCTGGAAATATTAGACCAATATGACTACCAAAAGCTGAAGATTGAAAAAACTTCAGAAGAAAAATGCTACCAATTAACCTACGAAGAAGCAATTAAACAGATAGCAATAGCAAAAGACAAAATTGGCAACAGCGAACTCTTTGGCAGAGAAAAAGATAAATCTTTTAAAAGCTCAATATCAACTATATATCAGACATTTAATGGCATAGACTTGTATCCAAGTATAGAGGAAAAAGCTGCTAATTTGTTATACTTTATAACAAAAAATCATTCATTTGTTGATGGAAATAAAAGAATTGCAGCAATGTTATTTTTATACTTCCTCGAAAAAAATGGTTTGCTTTATGATTCTACAGGAAAAAAAAGAATTGCTAACAATACATTAGTTGCTTTGACCTTAATGATTGCTGTGAGTAAAATTGAAGAAAAAGAAATCATTATTAAAGTGGTTATTAATCTAATAAACAAAAATAATAATGCTCACTAACATAAAACACATTAAACCTAAACCATATATTTTTAGGTAGATAGAAACCGGATAACCGAAATACTTCTGACTTCACTTAGACTTTGCTCAGTGTACCTCAGTCTTTAAACATATTTTCGACAAAGTTGATGGCGCGACCATTTTGGTAATAATTAAAAAAAGAATACTCATGCCTACAGATAAGAAAAAAATTGCTGTTCAAGATACTTACGGAGAAAGATTTCAGCACTGTTGGGGATGTGGACCAAAAAATGAATATGGCTTACACTTAAAGAGTTATCCCATTGAAGATGGAGACAAATGTGTCTGCAAGTTTACGCCAGCTGACAAGTTTACAGGTGGTGTTCCAGCTAACCTCTTTGGAGGTATGATGGCGATTATCTTTGATTGTCACGGCGCCGCTTCCGCTGCTTGATTTGCCCATAAAAACAAGGGGCTTGAATTTTCCGAAGATACTGTAATAAGCCGTTTTGTTACAGCAAGATTGGAAATTGATTTAAAAAAGCCGCTACCTATGAACGAAGAGATAACAGTTACATCTACTGTTGAAGAAATTGAAGAAAGAAAAGTCATTGTTAATATGAAAATGGAAGCGCGCGGAGCCGCTCGTGCCAAAGCAAGAATGGTTGCGGTAAGTGTAAAGGATGATGTGTAAAAGTTGGAAGACAGAAATCAAGAAAAAGCGGAGTACACTCATTCGTGACCCCGCTTCTTAATCAAAAATTAAAAAAAAATTAAAAAATGGAAAAATAAATGAAAAACAAAAAAGTTATTTACGGTTTTTCATCGAAAAGTCATAACCTGCCTTTAACGCAGCAAGGTTAGCGTTGACAATATCATCGCCTTTACGTCCGAAAATATCTCGGAGACCATTCTCAAAGCTTTCATACGGCATATCTAAAAAAGGAGCTGCTGCCCCGAGCATAACAATGTTCATTGAACGTTTGGAACCCATTTCTTCTGCAATGGTGTCGGCATCAATAATTACTACGTTAGGCAGTTTTTTCAACTCTTTCATAATATCATCTTCCGATGGATAGTTTGGAATATTTTTAAAAGGAGTTGTGTTTGTAACAACATATCCTTTTGGCGATAAAAATGGTAGATAGCGCAACGCCTCCATCGGCTCGACCGACAAAATCATATCGGCTGCGCCAATAGGAATCAAGTCTGAATGAATTGGCTTGTCGCTTATGCGCATATGCGAAACTACGTCGCCACCTCGCTGGCTCATTCCGTGAGTTTCGGCTTGTTTTAAATATAGGTTGTTGCGTAGAGCGGCAGCGCCTAAAGCAGCTGCAATCGACAGAATACCCTGCCCTCCTACTCCACATAATATTAAATCAATCTTCATGATAATGTTTTTAGTGATTAATAGTTTTGATTAAATGCTTACTGCTTTTTCTCTTTAGCCTCTTTCTTTTTTCTGCGAACTGCTTTTTGAATACACTCGCGTCTTGGAATAATAACAGAAACGCCTTTATATTCAAGCTCACGACTTATAACCTTAACCATCTCTTCGTGGTTTTTCTTCAATGGCAGTAAAACATGAATATGTTCGGGGTCAACTCCCACAGCCTCGCAAACTTTCTCAATAATACCGACAGCCGACGAATCTTGACCTCCAGTCATTGATGTTGATTCATTGTCGGAAATTATTATAGTAATTGGTGATTTATCTCTTACAGCGTCAATCAGTCCTGTAATGCCCGAGTGTGCAAATGTTGAGTCGCCAATAACTGCAACGGATGGGATAAGTCCTGCATCGGCAGCGCCTTTTGCCATTGTGATTGAGGCTCCCATATCAACGCAAGAGTTTATAACGCCATAAGGTGGTAACGCTCCAAGCGTATAGCAACCGATGTCGGAAAATACACGTCCTGTACCATATTTTTGCATTACCTCTTTTAGAGCAGTGTACATATCAATATGTGAACATCCTGTACACATTGCAGGGGGGCGCCCAGCTACTACTGCAGGTATGTCGGCACCCGGATTGATTTTTAAACCAAAGGCTGCTGCAACAATAGCAGGATTTAACTCGCCATCGCGTGGCAATGTGCCGTCTAAACGTCCACGTACGGGCTCTTTTGCCAAAAATCCTTTAATTTGCTCTTCAACCAACGGATAGCCATCTTCGAGAACAATAATCTCTTTTACCTCCTTAGCCATCTTCTCGACCATTTTGCGTGGCAACGGATATTGAGAAACTTTAATCACAGGATACGGACATTTATCTTCGGGATAATTTTCACGAAAATAGTTATAAGCTATACCACAGGCAATTACGCCTTTTGATTTGTCTTTTCCGTCAAAATACTTGTTCCATTTTGACTCTTCGCTTGCTTTTTCAAGTTCAGCTTGTATTGAAAGCAACTTTTTGTAGTTTCGTCTTGCAATTCCGGGTAGTAAAACATATTGACGAGGGTCTTTCGGTAACGAAATCTCGTTCTGTTTTTTTGTTTCACGTGTAGCAACACCTGCTCTTGAGTGCGCGATACGAGTTGTGAGTCTGATCATCACGGGAACATTGAATTTCTCGCTTAGCTCAAATCCCTCGTAAGCCATATCGTAACACTCTTGTTGTGATGATGGTTCAAGTGCGGGAACAAGCGCAAATTTTGCGAAATATCTACTATCTTGCTCATTCTGTGATGAGTGCATTCCTGGATCATCGGCTGCAACTGTTAGCATACCACCGTTAACGCCTGTTACGGCTGCGTTCATAAAGCAGTCTGCTGCGACATTCATTCCTACGTGTTTCATACACGACATTGAACGTTTTCCCGCATACGACATTCCTAATGCAGCTTCCATCGCTGTTTTTTCGTTGGCAGACCAATCACTACGTATTTTTCTATCCTTAGCTTGTTTGCTACCTTGGATATACTCGGTAATTTCGGTCGATGGAGTTCCAGGATATGCATATACACCTGACAATCCACCGTCAATAGCTCCTTGAGCTAATGCCTCGTCGCCTAAAAGTAATTTTTGCATTGTATTATAGATTTAATTATGTAGTTATTATTAATAAATCAGTTATCGACCCCTAAATTTAGTCAATTTTTATCTCTTAAACGTTAGAATTTACAGATAATTGAAAAAATTGAGGTGAAATTATAACATCACTGATAATTTCTATCATCTCAAATTTACAAGATTTATAGCATTTGTACGAACTTAACTCTTTGCAAATCAACTAAATAGACAGCTTTTTGCGAATCTTTTTAAATACATCAGAACCATATTCAACAATTAATACTCCTGAAATAATAAGTACAAGTCCTACTAATGTTGAGAACATGATTGGTTCCGAAAGAATAAATCGTATAAAAAATAGTGATAAAAACGGAGCAAAAAATATAAAATGCGATATTATTTCGGGCTTCGAAGCATATCGCAATGCCGTTATCCACAAAACAAAGGCAATACCCATTTCAAACCACCCTGAATATATTGTGGCTAAAGCCGACTGCGTGTTTGGTATATCAATTCTAATATCAAAAACCGTTATCCATAATAACGTGGCTAATAGTCCAACAACCTGATTTATAAACAGAAACCGCACAGGCTCTACTTTCGATGACTTACTTATAATCCAATATGTTGCCCACACCAAACTGCTAAAAACAGCAAGGAAAACACCTACACCATCAAACGATAATACAAATATGTGTCCGCGCGATGCAATAAACATAACGCCCAAAAACCCAAGCAATAAACCCCAAATAACGTTTTTCGCAACTTTTCGCTTATTAATAAATGCCGACATCAACACCAAAACAATGGGCCATGTATAGTTAAGTGTTTGAGCCACTTGCGCTGGAAGTCTATCATAAGCTTCAAAAAGAATCAGGTAATATGCAAATGGGTTTAAAAGTCCCGAAAAAATTGCTACCAAAAAATCTGAGAACTTAATTTTTTTAAATCCTTTCCAACGATCTGTCAACGTAATAAATACGCACAGAAATATTATCGATGATATTATTACGTAAAAAAGAAAACTTATTGGCGATAAACCCTCTAATCCTAATTTAAAAGCTGTTGCAACTGTGGACCAACACAGCACGGCTCCAACAGCTAATATTTTGGCTCGTGAATCGGACGTATCGTTTGACATAAAACAGTTATTTATACTTTAACAGTGTTGTTTCAGTATGCTAACAATAAACTACAACCTGCTTATTATCAATAAAAAACAAGTAAATTAGACTTTGTTTATCCTTGCTTTTAAAACATTGGATCCCAAGGTGGCAACATAATAGGTTCTTTCTCGAGAACTTTAAGCACATCAGCTGAAAGATATTTTTTGTGGGCGACGAAACGGAACATATATTCGTCGAACCAAGCATCGGTAAACGTTAAGTATCCGTTATATCCGCTGCTGCTACCCCAACTGTTTTCAAATTGCCATTTAGTTGGTTTTTCATTTTCGTCAACATCAACAGCAATTAGTGTCATAGCGTGTGCCGAGCCACTTTCGCGTGTAATAATTCTTGCTTTTTTGTCCATTCCGAATGAGATACCATAAATTGACTGATAATCATAATTATCTAAAGACAATATCCCTTCTTTGTTGTTTAGTTGCTTGCCCACGTCGCTTGACGTGTACATTGACTCATTTCCCTTTATGGAAGCCACGCATATCTGTTTGATAACATCGTTAGGCAGGTTTACGTATTTCCAATTTACGCCCTCTTTGGTATTTCTGTAGTTTTCAATCTCAAAGTATTGATAATAAGGACGCGTTGGGTCGTTCATAATCATTACGTACTCATCATATTTCACGTCAGGTAGTATCTCCTGCATAAACTGTAATGGAGTATATTTTTCAAACGATTTTATTTCGCCATCTTTAGTTTCGTAACGCCATGTAAATTCTGCGGGAGGTTCGCCTAAGTGAAGAGATAAAATACGGTAAATGTCAGATAACATTGTAAGTTTCTGTTTTTCAATGTTTTTTCTGTCTGATTTTTTACCTCCAAACTCCTCGCGTAAATTATAGCCTTGCTCTCTGAGCTTTGTTTTTATGATACTTGTAAGTTGTCTTGTGCTATTACTACTATTAGTTTCGGGCATTACTGACTTTGGAACACACCCGTACTTTTGAACTAAATTAACATACAGATTCCACACTCCACCGTCATCAATAGGCGATTTAAAATACCATTCTACATAGCGATCATCCCACGGTTTGTCGATAGTTGCGATAACATTTTCGAGAAATAGATTTGATTTTTCTAAAATATCCCAAAAGTAGAGGTAGTTCAAAGAGAATTCGAACGAGGATACATTCAATTTTTCTATCACTGCGGGGCGCAATGTATTAAGACTTGCGAATGCCCAACAGCGACCTGAGCTTTTTTGATCAGTTATACCACTTACTTTTACCTTGTATTTGAACAGATGATCGATTTTGCCTTCATTTTCAAGATTTACAACCAAATCTTTTAAACTATTGTGCGTCAAGGCGTTGGTAATTGCACGTGTTGCAGGATCGTTTTTGTCGTAGCTTTTACGTAACTCTTTTAATTCTTCGTTGCCAATACTACCCTGTTGAGCAAATGTAAAAATCACAGAAGTAGAAAGGGTAATCAACATTAAAACTTTTGCTCTCATGATATTAATTTTTGTTAGTTTACTTACAAAGTTAGCTATTAAATTTTAAAATAGGCAAAAACGAAAATGATCTGTAATTAGAATTTTAAATTGTAATATCTTGTTTACGCAAGAACTTTTTAACCAAAACTGCAAACAGAAACAAATAAACGAAGCCTATAGCCGGAACCCAATACGAAAGCGAAATATTTGAAAGATCGGCAATTTTACCTTGCAATGGTGGCAAAAATGCGCCCCCAAGTATCATCATTACTAAGAAAGCTGAGCCTTGCGATGTAAACTTACCCAACCCATACAGCGATAGTGAGAATATTACGGGCCACATTACCGAACAGAACAATCCGCCACTAACGAAAGCAAAAACAGAAACGATGCCCGTGGTGTACATTCCTACAATCATTGCCAATACGCCCAAGATACCGAAGATAAAGAGCGTTTGAGCTGGCTTATCTTGTCCTAAATAAAATCCAAAGATTTGGATTAAAATAACTGCTGCATAAGGTAAAATTAACCTTAAACTATCTGCAGAAACTCCTGCTACCCAGTTTGAACCCAAAATCACCAAAAATGCGATATAAGGAACAATTATCATGGCTAATCTTTTAGCTTTAGATGAAAGGTTAAACGCTGAAACAGCTCCTGCCCAACGCCCAATCATCAGGCTACCCCAGTAGAGTGATATAAGCATTGGGGTCATTGATGTCCAAAAACCTTCGACCTGATTGCCAGCAAGTAACGATTTAAACTCCTCAAAACTTGTATTTGGACTACTGGGTAAAAATCTTGCGAAATCAACATGTTTCAAATACTCTCCCAAGTTACTTTGTATTGTAACTTCAACTCCTACATATGTGAAAATTGCAAACATTCCAAAAACCAATTGCGGATACTTTAAAGCACCCCAACCATTCGGGTTTTTCTTTGAATTAACTGTGGCAAACCCAAGACCAATTACAAGTGCTGCTATACCTATTAATGTTAGATAAAGCGCTGTTTTAGTGTCTGGTTGCGTATCGCTTCCTGTATATTGCGCGAAAATAAAACCAAGAACAACAATCAAAATTACTGTAATTATACTTAGTAACCATGTTGCTTTTACCTCATTTTCAAATGGTTCCTTATTCTTATCATTAGGAATTCTTTTCGAGAAATTGAATAGTAATCCTGCTATCAAGAATGCAAAACCAACGGCAACATATAACCACTGCACTGACGACAGACTTAACCCCGGGATTTTACTTTCATCTAAATGCGTTGTGCCAAGTAGCGCCAAAGCAAAAATAACGGGACCAATAGTTGTTCCAAATGAATTGACTCCTCCTGCAAGATTTAACCTATTTGCTCCAGTAGATTCGTCTCCCAAAGCGATGGCTAAAGGGTTCCCTGCCGTTTGTTGCAACGAAAATCCAAGCCCTATTATAAATAGTGACGCAAGAATAAAGGCAAAGCTACTGGTTGCTAAAGCAGGGAACATTAAAAATGCTCCAACTACAGATATCATCAAACCATAAACTATTCCGTTCTTGAAACCCCACGAGTTCAAAAAATCTTTCTTGCCAGCTACCGAAAAGAGAAACAGTAAAAACGCCCCTATGTAGTAGGCAAAATAAAACGCCGAATCGATTAACTGGCTTTGAAACTGCGACAGTTCGAACCTCGATTTGCAAAATGGTATCAGTACGCCATTTGACGCTGCAATAAATCCCCAAAAAAAGAATACTCCTATAAGTGTATATAAGGCTGGGTAATTGGTGGGTTTGAGTGTTTTATTCATTATATTATGATTATGTGTTTAACCTATTGTTTGTTTCTAAGTTGGCTTGATTTTTTTAACGATTCTGAAAAAGAGGCAAGGGAAAAAGCGTTTTATATGTACCATAAGTAGCTCTTTTCCACCAATTAACACTTCTGCTCTTTTTTTTGTTATTGCTCTAATATATTTTTTTGCACATTTTTCGGAAGATATTCCGCCAGCCTGCCCCGGATCTAATACTCCGTGAGGAGCGCCATCAGCTTTTAGTGCATTAAAAGAGATATTTGTCCTAACCCTACCAGGATAAGCAATTGTAACAGAGATATTGTGCTGAAACATCTCTATACGCAGTGTTTCGAAAAAACCTTGTATTGCATGTTTTGCCGAGGCATACGCCGAACGCATTGGAAATCCAAATTTTCCTGATATACTGCTTGTTGCGGCTATATATCCCTCTTTTGCTTCAATCATTTTAGGAAGCACGATTTTAGTTATCGCAACGTAAGAGAAAAAGTCTATCTCCATTATTATTCGGTGTAACTCCATTGATGTCTCTGAAATCATCGAACGTTGACTTATCCCGCCGTTATGTATTAAAAGATAGGGGGTTCCGTGTTGGTCTAAAAACTCTTTTGCCGATTTTTCAACTTCTGCTGGTTGTGACAGATCAAAAGTGAGCATTTTGCAATAGTCAGCGTGATTTAAGCACTCGTTAATTACCCGCTCTAATTTTTCTGGTCTGCTTGACGATAAAACCAACTTTGCTCCTTGCTTTGAGAGCTCAATAGCCAACGCCTCGCCTATTCCAGACGAAGCTCCGGTTATCCAACACAGTTTGTCTTTAAATAGATTTTTTGCCATAACAAAAGAGACTTTTCAGAGCTGTTAAACGCTGATTATCAAGATATACGGTTTAAAAGCTATCCGATTATTTTTTTCGATTTATACAAAACAATTTGGTCGCAGAAATAAAATATTTTTAGAACTATTTAATAAACGACCTTAACAGTTTTATTTCGCTCTCCCAACGGTCGTCTTCGGGGGTTTCAAGTATCAAAGGTATATCTTTAAATCTACCGTCTCTCATAATTCGTTTAAACGGTTCGAGACCGAGAAAGCCTTCGCCTAACGGGGCATGTCTATCAACGCGACTGCCAAGCTCCTTTTTCGTGTCGTTAAGGTGCATTCCACATAGCTTGTCGAACCCGACAATACGGTCAAAATCACTCCATGTTTTATCCCAACCTTCTGGACTTAGCAGATCGTAACCAGCAGTAAATGCGTGACATGTATCAATACAAACCCCTACCCTATCTTTATCATCAACGTTTTTGATAATAAATGCAAGATGTTCAAACGTATAGCCTAAGTTTGTTCCTTGTCCCGCAGTATTTTCTATAACAGCCGTAACTCCTTTCGTTTGCTTTAAAGCAATATTAATGCTCTCTGCTACGAGTTTTAACGACTCTTCCTCTGATATTTCGTTCAAATGACTGCCGGGGTGGAAATTTAATTTTTTCAACCCAAGCTGCTCGCACCTAACCATCTCATCAATAAATGCTTCGCGCGATTTATTGAGATTTTCTGCATTAGGGTGCCCCAAATTTATTAAATAACTGTCGTGGGGTAAAATTTGATTTTTGTCGAAGTTATATTGCTTACAATACTCTTTAAAATTAGAAATACTGCTTTGTTCTAAGGGTTTAGCAACCCACTGCCTTTGATTTTTTGTAAATAGAGCAAAAGCGTTAGCTCCTATACTGTGTGCATTAAGTGGTGCATTTTCAACGCCTCCCGATGCGCTAACATGAGCCCCAATATAATATTCAGACATACCGAAATGCTGATTAACTATTTGTCGAGATCTTCAAAATCGACATTTAAAAAATTATCGTCGCTATTTTCTGCTGATGGTTTTTCAGAAGTCTCGTCACTAAGGTTTTCTTGAATATAATTAAAGACTTCATCTAATCCCTCTCTGAACTTTTCAAAATCTTCTTTGTAAAGAAAAAGCTTGTGTTTTTCAAAAGAGTGTCCTCCATCTGGATCAAATCGTTTCTTACTCTCTGTGATAGTCAAGTAATAATCGTTTTTGCGTGTCGATTTAACATCAAAAAAGTATGTTCTTTTCCCTGCTCTAACAGCTTTTGAGAAAATCTCGTCCCTTTCTCGCCCGTACTCCTTATTCTCTTCCATTTCCATTGTGTCTGTTGTTAATGGTTTTTACTTTATTATCATTGACAAAAATAAAAATTATTTTTTAATATTGGTGTTTTGGGATGGTGAAAATGGGATTTGAATTTAGGAAGGCGGATTTCGGAACACAGAGCACACGGATTAAACGGATTTACACAGATTTTTGATTTCTAATTTCTAATTTCTTACTTCTAATTTTATTTTCGTATGTGCCACCCTACGGGTGGGGTTGTGCGCTATAGCGCACCCATAGGCTTGCGCCTATGGTTAATCACATGTTGTCCTACGGACAAGGGAACTTTGTATTGTACCTATTGAAGCACTAAAGAAAGAAAGGTTTTCCCTCTCTCTTTTTCCGAAAAAATGTATATTTTTTCTCCCCATAAATTCCGTTTACAAATGGAATCTATGACATCAATAAAAAAATTAAACTGTTTTGATGAATAATGTTGTACTTTTGCCCATAGAATCTACGTTTTACTGTTATTACTTGTTATGGTAAAAAAACATACATTTAGAGTGTCCAAAACTATTCTACTGCTTCAATTTGTTAGCCTTACGGTTTGTGCTCAAACGTTTAATTTAGAGATGTTGGCAGGAACTGACCCTGAATTTAAGAAAAATAGCTGGCATCTCGGAATGGACGTAGGTTATCCTATTTTTGATATGGCAAATATTCACGGGGGATTTAGACTTACATCGCACGTTGTTGAACCTAAATGGAATTTAAGTGATGAAGAGAAAAGGAACCTTACAACATCAATCTACAACTTTTACTTTTATGCGGGGTCGAGGGTTTTTCTTCCTGTTTTTAAGTTTAATAAAGGACAAGAGAATGTAACTACCGTGGGAATTATGCCAGAATGCAGGCTATTTTTTACTCCATGGAACCCCCGAAAATTCAAATACAAAACTGATGACGGATACATAACCGCTACCGGAAAGTTCCAACCTCACTTTTGTTATGGCATTGGCGGCGGAATCTATATTGAAAGAACAGAATATGGTCCCGCAATAGTGTTGAAGTGCGAATATACCACTATGGATGCGTTTAAAACTCTTAGAACTCTCGATTATAGCGGTAGAGATATGGATTTCTCTGGCGCTGTGGTAATTACCTTGGGGTTATCGCTTTTTAAATGGGGATTTTTACAATCTTAAAACAACGTGGACGCTATTTGAAAAAATAGTTATTTTTGCAAAAATAGTTTATTAAATGAGCAATATGTTTTTAACAACAGCCGAACAGATAGAATCTTTATCGTACCTGAACAGTATCGATTTTTTTGCGCGCCAGATAGTTGACGGCTTTATTTCGGGTATCCACAAAAGTCCGTATCACGGTTTTTCAGTCGAGTTTGCCGAACATAGGGTTTACAATCAGGGGGAATCTGTACGACATATTGACTGGAAACTTTTTGGCAGAACCGATAAACTTTTTGTCAAAAACTACGAGGCTGAAACAAATCTGCGTTGCCAAATTGTTATAGATTGCAGTAGCTCAATGTTTTACCCTACGGATAAAACCATTCACAAGGCTGGATATTCGGCTCTTTGCGCAGCTGCTATTTCGCATATGCTTAATCGTCAGCGCGATGCTGTGGGGCTAACTCTTTTTTCTGATAAAGTTGATGAGCACTTTGCGCCACGCCTTTCAAACAGTCATCAAAAACTGATATTCAGCAAATTAGATGATATTCTGCGAAGCAAATACAACACAGAAACCAAAACCGGAACGGCAACAGCCGACACACTACATCAAATAGCCGAGGTTATTAACAAACGTTCATTGATTGTACTATTTACCGATATGTTTACTCAAACTCCTGTTAATGAGATATATGAATCATTAGAACATCTTAGGTATAATAAAAACGAAGTGATAATCTTTCACGTAACTCACAAAAAAACCGAACAGATGTTTGAGCTTGATAATCGCCCATATAAACTAATTGATATGGAAACGGGCGAAAGCTTTAAGTTGAACCCTGCCGAGTACCGCAAATACTATTTGCAACAGATTAAGGAAAAGTTCGACGAGTTAAAAAAACGCTGTTTACAATATAAAATTGAACTTGTTGAGGCTGATATAGATAATCCTTTTAGTAGTGTGCTATCTCCGTGGCTTGTGAAGCGAAGTAAAATGTTTTAAGGGAAAAGGAGAAAGGTACAAGGTGAAAGGAACAAGGTGAAAGGAACAAGGAACAAGGCGGTGCACTGAGCTTATCGAAGTGTGCAAGGTGAAAGGTTATTAACATTCTGCCTTGCTATTTTTTTCTTCGATGGGTGGCGCTTGCATATATGGTTGTACTAATCACAAAAAGATAACTGTCAAAAACCCAATTCATTAAAAATTTATGTGCTTTCACACTTAGTCAAGGGATTTTGTAAAACAGTTAAAACTATCGTACTTTAACAAAAAAACAGTATTTTTGAAACAAGAAATAAAAACTAAATAGTTATGAGTAAAATTAAAGGGATCATTGTCAGCATACTTGCTTTTACAATAAGTACAACCGCCTTGGCACAAAACGTAGGCGAAAAGTTTAAGGCGGATAGTCTTTACTACAAAATCACAAGCCTTTCACCTGCAACGGTAGAGGTAACCCCTCAACATGAATACTATTGGGATTATGATGAACAACCTGCAGGAACTGTAATTATTCCAACCACAGTAACCTACAATGATATTGCATTTGAGGTTACAGCAATTGGAAATTATGGTTTCAACTTGTGTTCTAACTTAATATCGATTAGCATTCCTGCTTCTGTCATAACAATCGGAAAAAATGCTTTTTCCTATTGTGAAAATTTAATATCAATTAATATTCCTGAATCGGTAACGTCAATCGGGGATGGGGCTTTTTACGAATGTGAAAGCTTAACATCAATTATTATTCCTGAATCGGTAACATCAATTGGAGAATCGGCATTTTCTAATTGTAAAAGTTTAACGTCAATTAATATACCCAACTCCGTTACTTTGATAGAGGATGATGTTTTTAGCTGTTGTACTAATTTAGCATCAGTTAATATTCCTGAATCGGTAAAGTCAATTGGGGAAAGTGCTTTTTTTGGATGTATAAATTTAACATCAATCAATATTCCTGAATCGGTAACATCAATTGGGATGAGTGCCTTTGCCGCATGTAGGGGTTTAAAATCATTTATTATTCCCGGTTCTGTTACTTCAATAGAGGATCTTGTTTTCAGCTATTGTACTAATTTAACATCGGTTTATATTCCCGAATCTGTAACGTCAATTGGGGATAATGCTTTTAACTTCAGTGGCTTAACTTCAATTAATATTCCTAAATCGGTAACATCAATAGGAATTTTTGCTTTTGCTGAATGCGAAAACTTAATATCAGCTAATATCCCCTCATCTATTACTTCAATAGAATGGAAAGTTTTCTACAATTGCAAAAATTTAATATCAATCTATATTCCTGATTCAGTAACATCAATTGGAGATTGGGCTTTTGAAAATTGTAAAAGCTTAACAACAATTAATATTCCTGAATCGGTAACTCATATTGGAGGTTCGGCTTTTAAAAACTGTACCAGCTTAACTTCAATTATATCTAATGTGCCAAACCCTGCTTTTGTATCTTTAGGTTTAAATGTATTCTATGGTATTCCAAAGGGCACAGATGACAACCCATGTGCACTCTACGTACCTGAGGGAAGTTTGTCCCTCTATCAAAATAGAGAACAGTGGAAAGATTTTATGCCAAATATGTTTACCGGAATTGAGGATGTTGCACAATCATCTGTAATTATATATCCAAATCCAACAAGCAATTTGCTCAATATAAAAAGTGATACTCCCATTTATAGTTTTGAACTTTACGATGCTCTTGGTAAGTTGATACAAAATAAAACAGAAATGTTTAGCACAGAAAACACTGTAGATGTGTCTTCACTTACACGTGGTATCTACTTTGTTAGACTCCACACCACAAATGGTGTCGTGGAACATAAAGTTATTGTTGATAATTAATTACTAATTGAAATTAAGTCTGCGAGAGCAACTGCAGTAATAGCCTCAATTATCACAGGCATACGCAAAGCGATACAGGCATCGTGACGACCGCCTATTTTAATGCTTTCGCGTTTTCCTGTTTTCAGGTTTATGGTTAACTGCTCTTTGTCGATACTTGGAGTTGGTTTTACTGCTACTCTGAAAATAAGGTTGTTGCCGTTGGTAATTCCGCCTGTAATTCCGCCGGAATGGTTTGTTTCTGTTTTTCCGGATATATCTATAAGGGGGTCGTTGTGTTGCGAGCCTTTCATTGTTGCTGCTGCAAATCCTGCCCCAAACTCAATTCCCTTTACTGCGGGTATTGAAAATGCGAGATGACTGATTACCGACTCGACCGAATTAAAAAAGGGCTCGCCTAAACCTATCGGGATATTGGTTGCGTTACATTCTAATACTCCACCAACAGAGTCGTTTTCGGCTATAGCTTGCTCTATCATTGCTTCGAAATCTGTGCTTCCACCAACTGATAGCAGTTTTGCTTCGATATTTATGTCGCCAATCTGTTTTTTTGCGACAACTCCTGCCGCTACCAAAGCTAATGTGAGTCTTCCGGAAAAGTGTCCTCCCCCACGGTAATCATTAAAGCCCTGAAATTTTTTAAGTGCAACAAAATCGGCATGACCGGGGCGTGGGGTGTCGCGAATATACTCGTAATCAGCTGATTGTGCATTTTTGTTTTCAAAAACTATGGTTAGTGGCGCACCTGTTGTAAATCCGTTAAATAAGCCTGAAATTATTTGAGGCTTGTCATCTTCGATGCGTGGCGTAGCGCCTTTTGCTCCCGATTTTCTGCGCAAAATATCAGCTTCAAAATCGTTGAGAGTGAGCGACATTCCGGGTTTTACACCATCAATGATTACGCCAACGACATCGCCGTGCGACTCGCCAAATATGCTAATTCTAAATAGTTGTCCGAAAGTATTCATCTTCAGTTATTTATTGAGTAATGGTTTTTAGGTCATCGAAAAAATTGGGGTAACTTTTGTTTACGGCTTCTGCGTTTTCAATTTCAACCGTACAGTTACCGCTTAAAGCAGCTGTGGCACAAGCCATTGCTATTCTGTGGTCATCGTGAGAAAAGAGGCTTGCGCTTTTGAGTTTTGCGCCGTGTATTGTCATTGCGTTGTTGGCAAGTTCGATTTTTATTCCGAATTTCTCGAACTCCTGTTTGAGTGTTGTGGCTCTGTCGCTTTCCTTGTTTTTTAATCTATCGATGCCTGCGATTGCTGTTTTTCCTTGGCAGTGTGTGGCTAACGCTACTAAAGGCGGAAAAAGGTCGGGGCAATTGGTAGCATCGAAGTCAAATCCCACAAGACTGTTTTTCAGAACTTTAACAGAGTTTTGTTTTATAACAACATCAGCTCCCGCTAATTTTAAAGCCTCAATAATTGCGCGGTCGGCTTGATAAGAGTTTGGGAAAATGTTTGTAACTTCAACTTCGCCGGCAATTGCACCTGCAACCAACAGAAAAGCAGCGCCGCTCCAGTCACCCTCAACCTCATAGTCAACAGAACGGTATTTTTGAGATGATTTTATTAGGAATTTTTCGTAATTAATGTTTATGACATCCACCCCAAAATCTTGCATTATTCTTATTGTCAAATCAATATAGGGAGTGCTTTTCAGATTATCAACTTTTATAATGGTATCAGTTTCTGCAAAAGGCGTAGCCATTAAAAGTCCTGTAAGTACCTGAGAACTAATGGAGCCGTCAATATTAATTTCACCGCCTTTGATAGGTCCTTTTATTTTGAGAGGCAAAAAGCCGTTGTTTGTTAAACAAGTTGCACCTAACTGAGTCAACGAGTCTGCAATCATCTGCATTGGACGCTTTTTCAGGGTTCCCTCTCCTGTCATCACAACCGAGCTATCGAGCGTAGCAACAATAGGAGAAAACATTCTGATACATAAACCCGATTCGCCACAGTTCAGTGTTTCTGTAGGTGATTTCAAGCCACCTTTAACAGTTAGCAATTTATGATTACCCGAAATTTCTGCTCCAAGACGTTTACAAACGTTTATTGTTGCCAAAACATCATCGCTACTGCCAACGTTTTTTATAGTTGATACACCTTCAGCCAACGTAGCCAAAGCTATTGCACGTTGTGCAACGCTTTTTGATGCAGGCGCTTGAACTGTTCCCTTAACCGTTGATGAGCATATTTTTTTCTTCATTTAAACGTTTGTTAAATTCGGCTTCATCGCTTGAACTTGTATATATTACAATATCAACATCTTGAAAATAAACATGTTTTACATTAGGATTTAACTCTAAAGCATTAATGTTTTCGGGATTTAAGTTGCTACTAAATTTCGCCTCCATAATTGATTTATCTGGTTCTTTGCCAAAAAACAACTTATATGTTTCTATTGCCTGATACAAAAGCCACTCTTTTCCTGAAATAAGCCTACAGTCTTGCTCTAAGGCGTAAGTAGCTACTCCTGAGTGGCGATAATTTGCATCTAAGATAATCAGATTTTTGGGCAAAATTATCCCTTCTAATGGATTTGCTTGTGGAAGGAGTGACGAAACAATTATATCGGTTTTATTTATATATTGCTCCAACTTGTCTAAGCTAATTGCCTTACAATTAAATGTTTTAGCTATCTGTTTCGCTTTTTCAAATGTTCTGTTGGCGACTGTAACATTTGCGCCTTTCTGTATCAGCCCAAAAACGGCTGCTCTTGCTGCTGCGCCTGCGCCTAGTACAAGACAATTCGCCGTTTTTAAATCCACAATCTTTTCTAATGGCTTTGTAGCACCTAAATGATCGGTGTTGTGCCCCAAAAGCGTTCCGTTAAAATTGATAACAACGTTTATACCTCCTATTTGTTTGGCTTCATCTGATATGCTATCAACGTATTCTAAAACAGCCTCTTTAAATGGTGTCGTGATATTTGCTCCGCTGATTTTATGTTCCTTAATAATATCGGCAACCTCTTTGCCGTTAGTTGCCTGAATACGTGTATAATATGCGTTAATATTATCATGTTCAAACACCTCATTAAACAACTGAGGACTACGACTATGCAAAATCGGATTTCCAAAAACGGCAAATATTTTTTTTGTGGGAGCTTGCATATTTGTTCAATCAACGTTATACTTTTCTAAAAAATCATTAACCAAACTATAACTTGGCAATCCGGGTGCAATCTCTGTATCCGAAATTGATGCGTAAGTGTATGGTGCGCCAATGATTGGGGCTGCCAAACGTGTAATTAGCCCAAGTTTTCCCATACAGAAAGCCACCAAGTTTTTATGATTTTCGTATAAACCTAAAACTCTTGCGCAATCGGCATGATCGTTAACCATACAAGCAATTTTAACAACATCTGCACCTTTTGTAAACAAATTGTTTATGATTTTAGTTAACTCCTGCAGAGTTGGTGTGTTTATATAATTATGGTAAGATAAAATTACTTGGCAACCACTGTTACGAGCCTTTTCAATTAGCTTTAAACGCAGATTTTCAGATAGTTCTACATCTAAATCTATATAACTACACCCATATTTAATTGCTGTTGTATAGTTTTGTTCAACAGTCTGTGTATCAACGCTATCTCTATAGGTTGCAATTGAGTTTGTTAGTTTGGCAAATATATTTTGGTACTGTTGGTCGGTATAGTTAAGTAAGTCCATTCGTATCTCGGCAAATGAAATGTTTTCAATTGCTCGTATCGCTTTTTCGTAGGTTAAGTTACCTATAACTATACATATTTTGCTGTTTGTGTGCATTTTATATAATTGATCTAAGTACGTGACAAAAATTAAAAAAACATTTATTTATTCCTGAATACAAGATTTTTATAAGTTTGGTTCCTAATTTTTGGGCTAAAGCCCAATTCTGTGTACCTGTTCCCTTTCCACGACTTGAAAGTCGTGGCTATTGATACAACAATTGTCCCATTAATTGCCAACGGTTAATAGCAAACAGCCAATAGCCAATGGCTTTCACACGTCACTTCGACAAGCTCAGTGACCTAGTACACTGCTTTTGTAAACTCTATTAACATCCAACTTCCAACTTATTTGTATCCCATTATTATTAATTGTTTTTTGTCATATACGAAAATAATTGGTCTATTTTTCAAAAACAAACTTTTTTAATTCATCAAAACTAATTTTTTCGATGATTACACTTCCTAATCCATTTAAAAAAATAAAATCTATTACACTGCCGTTTTTCTTCTTATCTTTTGTTAGTGCATCAAAAACTTCGGATCTATCTACATTATAACAAACAGGCAAATTAAATGAACGCAATAAACCAACGAGTCTCATATAATCTCTATGTGTAATTAATTCTCGTTTATGTGACAAACGAGCTGCGAACTCAAGACCTAAACTAACACTATGACCATGAGACAAATTAGTTGTTTTTTCTATTGCGTGCCCCCACGTATGTCCTAAGTTTAATGTTTTCCGCAATCCTGTCTCTTTTTCGTCGTTGTTTACAATATCAGCTTTGATTTGAATTGAACGTGCCAATAGCGGTGTAATTGTCTCGATATCACACTTAATTAACTTATCAGCATTTTGCTCCATAAATTCAAAATCAGAAAAGCTTGCTATCAGACAATGTTTTATCATTTCTGCAAAACCATCCGATAACTCCACGCCCGATAGAGTTTTGAGCATCGAAATATCACAAATTACGAACTTTGGAAGATTAAATGTCCCGATAATGTTTTTGTAATTATCTAAATTGACTCCATTTTTCCCACCAATGCTTGCATCAACTTGTGATAATAGAGTTGTGGCAACAAATCCAAAAGAGATTCCACGCATAAAAGTTGAAGCCACAAATCCAGCTATATCGCTAACTACGCCACCGCCGATACCAACCACAAAAGAGTTTCTATCGGCTCCTGATTCTAATAACCATTGGTATATTTTTACAAGTGAAGCTAAGTTTTTTGAGTCTTCGCCTGTCACTATAACATATTTAGGAAAATTTGGAAAGTGTTGTTCATACAGTATGTTTACATTTTGGTCGGTAATTATGTAAACTTGCTTACTAGGAATGTAATTTGTTAAATTATCAATGCTTTCACCAATTAATATAGTTGATTCGCTGTTTTTTCCTTTAATTAAAACCTTCTCCATTGATGAAGTTAAAAGTTAAAAGTTTATAAAGTTGAAAGTAAAAGCGCCCTTTGTGGTCGTCCAAAACAATTAACAATGATAGTCAAAAGTTTTTAAAGTTAAAAACAGATAGATTATATAACTGAAATTCAAAACATTGTAAAGACGGAGTCTAAGTGAAAGGGAGTGGAATTAAAATATATATCTCAATTTTATAAAAACGGTATCGTTGTCTGTCTCCTTAACTTCGATCTTAAATTGATCGAATTTTGGTCTTGAAAATCCTCTTGTGTAGTAGTTAGAGAATCCAAATCCTTCAGTGGGCAATCCTACCAAATTGTATTTCATTTTACCGTCATCGTTTTCGTCATCGAGGAGTGTTACTCCGTAAGTACCAGCTTTAAGCGGAATTGTAACGGTTATGGTGCCATCCTTAATATCTTCTTTTTTTACAGATTTCTCAATGTCGTGTGTCTCTTTCTTATAATTCTCTTCATTTTTAAAAATTCCAAAAACTAGACTGCCTTTGTTATTTCTAATGTTAGTAACTTGAACATTAATACTTTGAGAGAATAGTGTTGATAAGTTCAGTGTGATGATTAATGAAATAAGTAGGCGCATTTTGTACAGAATTATGGCGTTAAACAGTTAGCAATTATTGTATATAATTAACGATTTCTCTACATAAAATGATTTGTTAAACTATATTTTTTGGTAAGTTCAAATCTATCATTTGTTTTTAAAATATCAATCATCTATTTTTACAAAAGGGGAAAAAATTAGCCTCTAACGCACATTACGAAGAATGAACTGCGTGTTTCATGAGTCTATAATTTTTCGAGGTAATAGATATTTGAAATTATACCGATTGGACATACACTATAGTCCAAACTTCGTTGTCACTCTTTTGGACTATATGTCTGTAACATCTGTATTTACCATTGTAGAATTTTAAAAAGATTGGACTATTTTAAAATTACAATTGGTATTAGAAGGCGATGTACTGAGCGCAGTCGAAGCGTTGTACTGAGCATAGTCGAAGTATGTACAAGGCTGTGCACTGAGCTTGTCGAAGTACAGCAGTTGGGCACTTATGAGACACCGCCTGTACAACGCTCCGCTCAGCGACCATGTGCGCCGCTTGCAACTTTTAACTCGATTGCTAATTGTATTTGCTGAAAAATTCAGAGAAGCTCATGTTACTGTTAGTTAAATTTAACTTTCTTCGCAAGCGAGTTCTGGCAACTTCAACACTCTTAAAATTCAAATATGTTAATGAAGCGATATCTTTTGTAGTCATATTAAGTTTTAAAAAAGCGCAAAGTCTTTTTTCACTGAGAGTTAGTTCGGGAAAATCTTTCTCCAATTTCTCAAAAAACTTTGAATATACCTTTGTAAAATAGTAGTAAAATTCCTCCCACTGGTTTTGCTCCTCTTGCTCCCTGATTTGCCTTATAATTGTCTTTAATTCAGCCTTTTTTGTTTGTACTAAACTATGTGAAAATTCATCAAGCAGTTTTGCAGTCGAATCAATAAACTCATTTTTTTCATTAATAGACAAAACCTTGCCTACAACCTCAAAGTTTCTTAGCTCAAGCTCTCTTTCCATTTTTTCGACCTCAAGTTTTGCCTTTTCTTTTTCTACTTTGGCATATTTAGATTTTTGTTTTGCTCGGTACATAATAATAAAACTAAGTAGAGTAGCAATGATCAATAAGAAAGTAACTGTATAAAACTTAAATACACTTTTTCGGTGCTCGGCATCTTGTTTTTCAATTTGCTCTTTTTTATCTATCTCTTGAAGCTTGATTTTGTGTTCGAACAGCAACTTCATCACCTCGCTTTTAGCCTCATTTTCAATTAAACTGTCAGAAGCCTGCTTGTGCATATTGGCGTAATATAAAGCGCTTTTGTATTGCCCATCTTTTGTATAAATTTGTTGTAAAAGATCCGAAGAGCCACTTTTTTCGGCATAAATTGATAATTTATTAGCTATTTCAAATGATTTTAAAAGATATGGTTTTGCTTTTGCGAACATGTTTCTTTTAAAGTACTCCTCACCCAATAAAAAAAGAGTTCTTGAGTAAAGAACCTGATCTGGATAATTTTCAGCAAGTTTTAACGATTTTTCAAAATAGTGAATTGCGCTGTCACCATCATCAGTTTTTGATTTTACAATTCCAATATTGTTCAAACAGATAATTGAGAGTTCATCATCTTTTAAAGTATCATTGCCTGCTAAAACGTTGTTATAATGAGTTAAAGCCAAGTCATATTTTTCTGTTATTCTAAAGACATCCCCTATGTTAGTCAGAACAACTAAAGTGCTATATCTATCTTTTTTCTTTTTAAATATTTCAAGCGCCATGTTGTAATATTTGTACGCTTCATCGTATTCACCCTCGCTAAAAAATACCGCTCCGATATTATTGTACTCTTTTTCTTTATCAAAACTTTCGGAATAATTGACTGCCTGCAGAAAATATTCTAATGACTTACTATTCAAACCCTGAGTAAAATATATTGAACCTGAGTTCACGTAACACTCACGCAGTGTTAACGAATCATTTTGTGCTTTTGCATACTCTATACACTCCTCATAATGGTTAATTGCTTCCTCATAATTCTGAACCTTATGATATAGGCTTCCTAACAGTCTGTGACTGAGCAACAATTCTGTATTATAATCCTTTAGTTTAGATACTTTCACCGATTCTAACAGTAGTTTAATCGCCTCGTCAGGATTATCATTTCTAATCTCATAAGCGCTTGAAATAAATGTTTTAACCATCTGGTTTTTAGATGAGTTTTGAATAATATGCAACAAAGAATCAATGCTATTTTGAGATTTCAAGCTGTCCACAACCAATAGAAAAATAGATAGAATAAAAATTTTAAGTCCTATTGTAAATGTAGTTTTGGTTTTTATCATTTTGTACTCTTTAATTTTTAATAAAAACATATTTAGCAAATTCAAGTATTAAATACAACATTATTTACCAAAGATGCAAAAAGCCAACTATCTCACGATGATAATGAGCTAGTTGACTTTATTTTACAAACTTATGAATGTTCCTCGCTTATTTCTGAATATTACAAATTAACTATTTAATAAGTTATTTCAAAGGGTTCTATAAAAATTATTTTAGTAGCTACTGTGGCTTGGTTGCGCCCATTAAATCTCTCTCACACAAATGCTCTTTGCGCAATAAATCATTAATGGTTTTTACAGGGTTAAAGGTCGAAATTGGAACTTCTACAAATATGGTATTCCAGTTTGCCATAGCTCCATTCCACAATCCTGGTAATTCAAGAGCCTTAAGTTCTCGTCCATCTTTTGATTTGGCGCTAATAAATCCTGTATTATCGTCACGATATTTGTATAGATCGAATGGTTTGCCTTTATAGTCGGTAATATGACATACCAAATCGACAGGATTAAAGTGTGTAGCATTGTCTAACAACTTTTGGTGCTCTTTGTTTTTAGGATCAATTTGTGATGTTTCTACAATTTGTAATCTATCTACTCCGTTTTCGTCTTTGACCCAAAAAGGACCTCCTCCGGGTTCCCCCTCATTTCTAACCATTCCACAAACTCTTAAAGGTCTATTTAGGGCATGTTTCAACCAATCAATTTTCTGTTCTCTTGTCGCTGATGATTGCTTAAAAGCAGTAGAATTATTCAACCTTTTTCCACAGAAATTGATCATTTTTGTAATTGATTGGTCTGTAATCGATTCGGGCTTTTCAAGTCTTTTCATATAGGTTTCAATCCTATCTTGAAGCTCGTACAATATGCCTCCGAGAACCTCTTTATATTTAGTTGTATCTGGTTTTAACCTATCAATTATAACATTATCAATATTTTTAATAAAAACCACATCATAATCGAGGCTGTTAAGATTTGCCAACAAAGCCCCATGTCCTGCGGGTCTAAACAGAATACTTCCGTCAAGCTCACGAAATGGCTTATTGTCATTGGTAACAGCAATGGTGTCAGTTGCTGGATCTTGTACCGAAAATTCAATTTTATATTTAACTCCAAATTTTGCTTCGTATTTTGGAATTACTTCTTCCATAAGCTTTTCAAACAAACTTAGGTGTTCGGGAGATACAGTAAAATGAATGTTAACCTTTCCATTACATGATGCATACTGCGCTCCTTCCACCAAATGTTCTTCTGCTGCTGTTCGGGCGCCATCGTCACTCTTATGAAATTTTATCAATCCTTTAGGCAGATTGCCATAGTTTAAACCTTTTGGTGATAGCATAAGATTTAAAATATATACATAATCTCTTTTGGCAAATCGTACTTCAATATCTTCGCCTTGTGCCCTGGCAATTGCATGAAATTCAGGATAAAATGCAAATAACTTTAAATTTTCACAAACGTAGTATATTGAATTAAAGGAACGATCAACCAATAACTCTAAATATTTTTCCTGACTTTTATCGTATTGATGGATAATTTCAAATACTTTTTGAAACATTCGTGTTGCTGCTCCACTTGCGGGTACGAACTTAACAGTTTTTTTATGCGACAACATCTTATGATGTAATTTTTGATATTTTTCAATCGCTACATCGTCAATTTTTAAAATTCCATTTCCTACTGTTGCAGGAGCAGATATGTTTAGAAACGGAAATCCATTTTTGAAATGTTCTATTTGTCGCTCAACATCAGAACTCTTGATTCCTTTGTTCTCAAATTGTTTTAAATCAGATTTGTCTAACATATTGCATTTAGTTTTTTTATAATCTAATTCAAAGATATAACAAAATATTGCATTTTGTTAACGATTTGTTAAAAATATTATTAGCACAACTATCTAAACCGCATAAAACATAGACGGTTTCGATAATAGCGTTGATATGGATATACTATTGTTTTACTATTCGTATTGTTTGAGCTTTTATAATATCAGTTAATCTTATTATATAAACTCCACCTTTTAATCCTTCAAGATTTAACAAAAGTTTATCGGTTGCAAAATTTTGCATCAAAATCAATGAGCCTTCAATAGAGTATATCTCAAGCTTAACATTGTTAGAGTTCTCACGCTCAATTGTTAACATATCATATACGGGATTAGGATAATAACGAATTGCACTTGAAACTTTGTCGAAAATGCCAGTTGTCAAGTTAATAGAAACAATCTGATCCTCATTGTTAACAACAACATTTCCCGAATAGGCTTCATAACCATCTTTTTCAACAGTATATGGATAAGTTCCGTTTGCCAACAACAATTCGTTCTGACCCGTTTCGTCGGTGTATAACACTTCATTGTTAATACTAATTTTCGCATTATAGACCGGCGCTCCTCCAGATGTGACATTAAATGTCACGTAAAACTGTTGTTCAGATGATACATAACCCTTTATAATGATATTATCAATACGGTTTGATCCCACAGAGGTAACTATTGAACCATTCACTGAAGTATCGCTCGTCATTATCCAACGCAAATATACATTGCCCTGATTACTGCATACTTCTGGTAGAGCAATATCAGATAGAACACCACTTGTAAAGTTGTTGGCAACAACAATTTCTGAGCTTGCAACATCAATCCAATCTGTACCGTCTAACTTTACTTGAACTTTAAAATCGCGTGGACCAGTGTTAGAGCTTCGTTGTTTTGAAGAAAGCGTTATATTTTCATATCCTGTCGTTGCAAAATCGATAATCCAATATTTGGTATTAGTACCATTTTCCCATTTAGTGGTACTAATAGCTCTTGTTCCGTTGCCATCAGCATCAGAATAAGCGCCTGTAAACTCTGACTCTCGTGAAATCATTCTATCTAAATTGACGTCAATGCCACCACTTGCTAATCTATTTTCACCAGTTTCTGGGAAAGTCCACTCAACTATTGTTTCAATCAATTGAATAAATGTTGCTGTTATTGTGATATTTGAGTTTATCGTTACTGTTTCGCTACTGTTCGTTGAAACCAATCCTCCTGTCCAACCCTCAAATGACCACGAGGCATTTGCTACTGCCGATAAAGAAACTTCGCTTCCCTCACTAAACAACATTGGCGCAGTATATTCTATGCCGTTAACCGTTACAGAGCCGTTTCCAACAATATTTATTGTTAAGGTATATTTTGGGATTAATTCAAATTCAACGGTAACATTTATATTTTCAGATAAATTCTCTACGGTATAGATGTTTGTTGTGTTTCCTGCAACTATGGTTTCATTCTTTTTCCACTCTTTTACCCTATAACTTGAATCAGGCAGAGCAGTAAAGACGATATTTTTGTTCTGTTCTATTTCACTGCCAGAGATTATATTTAGGCTATCAACCGTTGCGGAGAGTGAACCATTAGCGCCAACCACACTAAAATTAACTGTATAGGTAATTATTGGAATAAGCTCAAACTCAACCGTTACAGTCGCATCTGCAGAAATATTTTCTAACGTAAATGTGTTTGTAGTGTTATGCTCTACTACAACCGAATTATGTGTCCACTCTTTTACGCGATAACCTGCACTAGGTGTAGCGTTGAAAATAACGTTGTTACCATTGGAAACGGTATCACCACTGACTATTGCAGTTCCATTAACTGTTGCTGTTAAACTGCCGTTACCACCTACAACACTAAAGTTTACTATATATTCGCTTAAATCTTCTATAAATTGTGCCGTAACTGTTTTATCAGAGTTCATGGTTACTGCAACAGGATTATCGGTTGAAACAATATCGCCTGACCAACCTGTAAATATCCAACCTAAGTCCGGCACTGCTTGAATAGAGATATTTGTTCCCGCATTATATGCATATACGCCTGATACTGGGACAGTTGCCCCGTTACCTGACGAAGATAAAGTTAAATCGTGTTGCGTGCTTGTTGGGGTGCCAATACCTTTTATTATAATATTATCAATACGGTTTGTTCCTGCGGAAGTAACAGATGAATTTTCAACAGAAATATCACTTGTCATTATCCAACGCAAATATACTTTTCCTTGATTATTGCATATTTCAGGTAGAGCAATATCTGACAGAACGCCGCTCGTAAAGTTGTTGGCAACAACAATATCCGAGCTTGCGACATCAATCCACTCTGTACCAACTAATTTAACTTGAACTTTAAAGTCACGTGGTCCTTTACTAGAGCCTCGTTGTTTAGATGAAAGTGTAATATTCTCATATCCAGTTGTGGCAAAATCGATAATCCAATATTTACTATTGATGCCATTGTCCCATTGAGAGGTGTTAATGGCTTTGGTTCCATCGCCTGTAATATAAGAATAAGTACCTGTAAACTCTGGTTCCCGAGAAATCTCTCTATCTAAGTTAATAGCAATGCCTCCGCTGGCTAATCTATTTTCGACAGTGTCGGGGAAGGTCCACTCAACAATCGTTTCAGGTAGTTGAATAAATGTTGCTGTTATTGTGATATTTGAGTTTATCGTTACTGTTTCGCTACTGTTCGTTGAAACCAATCCTCCTGTCCAACCCTCAAATGACCACGGAGAATTTGCTACTGCCGATAAAGAAACTTCGCTTCCCTCACTAAACAACATTGGCGCAGTATATTCTATGCCGTTAACCGTTACAGAACCGTTTCCAACAATATTTATTGTTAAGGTATATTCTGGGATTAATTCAAATTCAACGGTAACGTTTATATTTTCTGCTAAATTCTCTACGGTATAGATGTTGGTTATGTTTCCTGCAACTACGGCTCCATTATTTTTCCACTCTTTTACCCTATAACTTGGATCAGGCAAAGCAGTAAAGACAATATTTTTGTTCTGTTCTATTTCACTGCCAGAGATTATATTTAAGCTATCAACTGTCGCTGAAAGTGAACCATTAGCGCCAACCACACTAAAATTAACTGTATAGGTAATTATT